>Ga0206976_1034_pt1 | contig 44535 bp, 41 predicted proteins | sample Alteio_BWOrgHeat_82_FD_152926 | JGI IMG/M metagenome (GOLD analysis project Ga0206976, IMG submission 152926) | Enriched cells from forest soil in Barre Woods Harvard Forest LTER site, Petersham, Massachusetts, United States -... | ecosystem: Environmental > Terrestrial > Soil > Temperate forest >... | reverse complement strand
AGGAGTAAATGTTGAGGCCACAGACGATTTATTCGAAAAGGGAACGGAGAACTTGAACAATAAAAAATTTGATGAAGCCTATGCTGATTTCAGCAACTTGATTTTGCAAGACCCGCAAAATGCAAAAGCTTATAATGCCAGAGGAAGAGCCAGCTATGCTTCCAAGCATTTCAACAAAGCCATTGATGATTTCTCAAAAGCTATTGAATTAAAGCCAGATTTTTCGTGGCCTTGGTTGATGCGAGGGTTAACAAAAATGGAATTAGGCAAGCTTCCTGCCGCTATCATCGATTACAATAAGGCCATAGAAATAAGCCCGCGGTATGCCACGGCCTTCAATGATAGAGGCATTGCCGAGATGAGGCTTAAAAGGAATGACGAAGCACTCAAAGATTTTTCTGAAGCAATCCAGTTGGATGCGAAGTATGTATTAGCGCTTGACAATCGTGGAATTTTAAAGATAAGGATGGAAAAACCTGAAGAGGCTTTGATCGACTTAAATAAAGCCATTGAAATCAACCCGAGATTTGCCGGCCCATACGCAGATAAAGGAATGGCCGAAGTTAGCTTAGGAAAATTTACCGAAGCGGAAGCGGATATTCTGAAGGCGCTTGAAATGGAACCAACTATGGCAAGAGCCTATAACTATCGCGGACTTTTGGAAGTGAAGAAGAATAACCCAGATGTATCGCTCACTTATTTTTCAAAGGCGATTGAGATCAATTCTCACTATACTGATGCTTATATAAATCGTGCGAAGGCTCATATGTCCAATAAGGATTTTGCCAGCGCACTTGCCGACGTGAATAAAGTGTTGGAGTTGTTCCCTGCAAACACAGAAGCAGCAGAATTAAAAACTGAAATTCAGAAAGCTAAATAGGTTACTTATCGAACTACTATTTTTTTCGGGTTCTCTTTCAAAAAACCTTCCCACGATTTTGATTTACTTTTTGTGGCGCCATTTTGATAATGATGGCACACTGCCACAGCAAGAGCATCCGTGGCGTCTAACAGCTTCGGCAATTCTTTAATCGAAAATATTTGCATGAGCATTTTCGCAACTTGTTCCTTACTTGCATTACCATTTCCAGTCACCGATTGCTTTACTTTTTTGGGCGCGTATTCTGTGATGGGCACTTCGCGATATAATGCCGCCGACATCGCTACGCCTTGTGCCCGGCCAAGTTTGAGCATGGATTGTACATTCTTTCCAAAGAATGGCGCCTCAAGCGCAACTTCGTCGGGCTTATATTCATCAACCAGTGCCAGTACTCGCTCAAAAATCTTTTTTAATTTAAGTGCATGATCACCGTATTTGCCCATATTGATTACACCAAACTGAATGACAGACACACGGGCTTCGCGAATAATGATCACACCATAACCCATCACGTTTGTACCTGGATCAAGCCCAAGAATGATCTTTTCCTTCACCAGTTTTTTCTCAATTTTGCTCACAACTCAAACTTACGAATTAAGCTTCAATGACTCTTTATTTTGCTTTTGTCTTTGGATTTTATTTTGTCGCCTTGGTCGCGTTACGAATTGGGTGGATAAAGATCATAAGTAAAAATAACACCTTCATTGCAACCAAAGAAAATTTCATTTCCATAATCATAGCGATGCGTAATGAAGCGGATAATATTGATGGGCTTCTGTCGAGCCTTTCGAAACTTAATTTTCCTGAAAATAAATTTGAAGTCATACTTGTCGACGATCACTCGGAGGACGGATCATTAGAAAAATCAAAAAAATGGCTTGAACGATTTTCTCAATTGAAGATCATATCGGTACCAGAAAACAAAGCAGGGAAGAAAGCTGCACTGGCAATGGGAATAACTTTGGCCAGGGGAGAAATCATTACTACCACCGATGCCGATTGTCTTCTGCCCAACCAGTGGCTTCGCCATATTAATAACCGGTTTCAAGATGATAGTACAAGAATGGGGGTGGGTGCGGTAGTTATTCAAGCCAATAAGACCTTCTTTTCTGAATTGCAAGCGTTGGAGTTTGCGAGTGTTATTGGCACGGGTCTGGCCACACTTGGCTTAAATAAGCCAACGATGTGTAACGGAGCCAATCTTTCTTTCCGAAAAAAAGTATTTGACGAAGTAAATGGTTACTCAGGCAACGAACACATTGCCTCTGGTGACGACGAGTTTTTGATGAGAAAAATCAGCACTCGATACCCCAATTCGGTTCAAGCAATAACTTCGACTGAAAGTGTTGTTATCACCCAACCTCAGGCTTCTGTGAATGACTTCGTCCGGCAACGTTTGCGCTGGGCTGGTAAATGGAAAGCCAACTCATCACTTTCGGCTCAGATGTTAGCTGTATTTATTTTTTTAGCTCAGGTTTCGTGGATTTACTTGCTGGTCGAATCATTTATTCACCCCAATCCAATCTTGTTTTTGATTTTGTTTGCTAAAGTCATTACAGACTTGATCTTCCTGCTACCTGTGTTCAGGTTTTTAAAAGTCAGAGTCAAATTGCTACCGTTTGTAGCATTGCAATTTTTGTATCCTCTTTACGTTCTTTTCATCGGTTTTTTTTCGCAGTGGAAAGATCACCAATGGAAGGGGAGATGACTGAGAGCCAGATAGAACCCCTACGAAATAATCTGACGGTTATCGGTAAGTATCTGTCTCAGAATATTTAATTTTGAATAATGAAGGTTGGAACTGATATAGATTTTAAAAAGCAGGTAGAGCGCAAGGAGTTAGAGCTTGCAGCACTTCTTGAGATAACGCAGGCGATCAACAGCAATTTGCCTGAAGAATCTCTCTATAAGATTTTCAATTTCACCCTGCGCTCAAACCTGAACATAAAAAAACTCGGACTCTTTGTTTACGATAAAGTATGGTCGTGCAAGGTCAGTTTCGGCACTGTAAAAAATTACCAGAAGACCAAACTCGACGATCGCGTTAAGCTGATTAAGAATATTCACCGGATGGAAGAATTTCCTGAGTGTGAGTTCGATGAGTTTGATATGGTCATTCCAGTGGCGCACAAGTCTGATACGCTGGCTTTAGTGTTTGTTGGCGGCATTGACCAGCCGGGTAATCACGATTACGAAGATAACCTCAGGTTTATACAAGCACTTAGTAATATTATTGTTGTTGCCATAGAGAATAAAAAACTGGTCCGTCAGCAATTGGAGCAAGAGGCTTTTCGAAAAGAGCTTGAAATCGCGAGCGATGTACAACAGTTCTTGTTTCCTGATAAACTCCCGAATACACCACGACTGAAAGTTGAAGCGAGTTATTTGCCGCACGATCGTGTTGGAGGAGATTACTATGATTACATTCCGATTAACCAAAATCAGTTTTTGATTTGTGTGGCCGATGTAAGCGGTAAAGGTATTCCTGCTGCATTGCTGATGAGTAATTTTCAGGCTTCGCTTCATACTTTGTTGAGACAAACACCAAACCTCACTGAAATTGTTGAAGCTTTGAATTTTCAAGTGTTGGATAGTGCAAAAGGAGAGAAGTTCATTACTTTCTTTGGGGCTATCTATGATTTGAAGTTGAAAACCATGGTGTATGTAAATGCTGGCCACAACCCACCGGTATTGTGCGATAGTAATGGCATCAGACTATTAGAAGAGGGCTCAACCGTTCTTGGGGCGATGCACCCGCTGCCATTTATTAATGAAGGCTTTATTACCGACATTGATGATTTTACTTTGTTTGCCTATACGGATGGCCTCACGGAAACAGCGAATGAAAAAGACGAAGAATTCGGGCTTGAATCTTTGATTGATTATCTGAAAGTCAATTACAAAAAAGACTTAAAAGCCATTCATCATGATATTATAGTCAACCTCGACGGGTTCAAAGGAATGAATGGCTATCGCGATGATATCACTTTGCTTTCATGCCGGGTGCAATAAATTCGAATGGGTTGATCCATTTTGTAATTTAGAATAATCAATTTTATAACCTTGATTTTTTTCCGAACTCCATTTTTTTTACCGCGGTTTTTCCCGTCATTGTTGTGGCGTGTTCCTACAGGGAATAACGAGCTGTACTTGACGTTTGATGATGGCCCGGTGCCCGGTCCGACTGAATTTGTTCTTGATCAGCTAAATAAATTCAATGCCAAAGCCACCTTCTTTTGTATTGGCGATAATGTCCGAAAGCATCCCGATGTATTTGAGAAAGTCCTGACTCATGGTCACGCCATTGGTAACCATACCTATAATCACCTGAAAGGATGGAACACGTCGCTTCAAAAATACGTTGATAACGTTAAGCAGTGTGAATTACAAATAGCGAATCATAATTCTAAATCCGCAGATGTATTTCGCCCGCCGTATGGCCGCATCACAGGGAGGCAGATTGAAGCTCTCAAACGCCAATATCGGATTGTAATGTGGGATGTGCTCACGCACGATTATTCGAAAAACATTTCGCGCGAAAATTGCTTTCGTGGTTCCGTTAAGGCGACAAGACCAGGTTCCATCATAGTTTTTCATGATAGTTTGAAGGCGGAAAGAAACCTGACTCATGTATTGCCTAAATTCCTGGAGCATTTCTCAGGCCTTGGATTTGACTTTAAAGCTCTCGTTTGACACCAGACACTTGGCAGCTGCTTCATTTAAAAGAATTTTAGTTACTCCGTTGGATTGGGGACTCGGTCACGCCACCAGGAGCATTCCGATTATTCAAGAATTCCTAAATAGGGGATGTGAAGTTCAGATAGCGAGCAGCGGAAGTGCGCTCATTTTATTAAAGCAAGAATTTCCTTTGCTAAAATTCCATGAGATTGTTTCTTATAATGCAGAATACTCTTCGCGGCTCCCACTCATGCTTAAAGTTCTCTTGCAGATGCCTAAGCTTCTTCGAACAATTAACAAGGAGCATGATCAGATTGAACAGATCGTGAAGTTGGAAAATATCAGTTTATTAGTTTCTGATAATCGTTATGGATGCTGGTCGGCAACTGCTCCATCTGTTTTAATTACACATCAAATAAATATTTTGATGTCCTGGCCTTGGAAGTGGCTTGAGCCTTTCATCCAATTAGGAAATCATAAACAAATCAGAAAGTTTACGGAATGCTGGGTGCCCGATTTTCCTGGCGGGATAACAGGTAAGCTAACGAGCACGAGAGAAATCGACGTTAAATTTATCGGAATGGTCTCTCGATTTATAAAAATGGATATTCCTTTAAAGTATGATGTGCTTGCTTTGATCTCTGGCCCCGAGCCTCAACGGACTTTGTTTGAAGAGAAAATTACAAAGCAACTTTCAACAACAAGACTCAATTTTTTTGTTGTAAAGGGAAAGCCCGGAAGTGAGAATTTGAGTGTAAATGAAGTTGATCATTTGAATGCTCAAGAATTGAATCAAGTGATTGAGTCGTCTGCAATTGTGATCAGCCGCTCTGGCTATACCACTATAATGGATTTATGCAAACTTGGCAAGAAAGCCATTTTTATTCCTACCCCAGGCCAAACGGAGCAAGAGTATCTGGCAGAGGAATTGGAACGTAAAGGAATAACGTTTTACCAGGCTCAAGCCGATTTTGATATTAACTATGCATTGAAGCAATCTGAAAATTATAAAGGCTTTGCTGGTTATCAATACACATCTAACTTGCTTGCAAATGCAATTGATAATTTATTATATATTCTGCCAAGCCCAATTTCTAATGCCAACACTTAATTTCCAACCCATAATCCCTAATTCCTAACCCCTAGTCGTAATGCCTAATTTCCTGACCGATACCCATGCTCACATCTACGCAGAAGAATTCGATTCCGATCGTGACGATGTTTTGGCTCGGTGTGAGGAAGCATTTGTGAACAGGATTTATATGCCCAACATTGATCACACTTCTATTGACGTCATGATGGAGGTAGAGACTAAGAACCCGAAGAAATATTTCCCCATGATGGGGCTTCATCCTTGTTCTGTAAAAAAGGATTTTGAAAAAGAACTTTATTTAGCCGAAGACTGGCTTGGCAAGCGAAAATTTGCTGCGATCGGAGAGATGGGCACTGACTTATATTGGGATAAGACCTTTTGGCCTGAACAACAGGAAGCATTCAAAGTTCAAGCTCAATGGGCTAAAAAACATAACCTACCTATGGTGGTCCATTGCCGTGAATCAATTGATGAAACAATTGAATTGCTGCAGCCTTTTGTTGATGGCAAGCTTACAGGCATATTTCATTGCTTTTCGGGCACTGAAGAGCAGGCAAAGAAAATTATAGAAATGAATTTCTATCTGGGCATTGGCGGAGTTGTTACTTTTAAAAACGGAGGGCTCGATAAAATTATACCTGACATTGATTTGAATCGGGTTGTTCTGGAGACCGACAGTCCTTTTTTGGCGCCTGTTCCTCACCGGGGCAAGCGCAATGAGCCTTCTTATATTTCGCTTATTGTGAATAAAATTTGTGATCTTAAAAAAATATCTTTGGATGAATTGAGTACGATTACCAATAGTAATGTGTTTAAAATATTTCCAGTGAATTGATTTTGACTACTCCTGACTTTTTATGAAGAAAATAAACATCAATACGGCGACTCCGGATAAGCCAAAATCGAAAATAATGATCATCTACACGGGTGGTACTTTTGGCATGGCTCATGATGCGCATGGTGTATTGGTTCCGTTCGACTTTTCCTTGATCCTTGAGCATTTACCTGCACTGCGTAATTTGTTCCTCGATCTCACAGTGATTTCATTCGATAACCCGATCGACTCCTCGAATATCCAACCTGAACATTGGCAAACGATTGCCGCCATTGTTTATGAAAACTATAACAGCCAGGATGGATTTGTAGTATTGCACGGCACCGACACGATGGCGTTTACTGCATCAGCGCTGAGTTTTATGTTGCCTGGGTTACGCAAACCAGTAATATTCACAGGCGCACAATTGCCAATCAGCGAGCCACGCTCAGATGCGCGCGAAAATCTAATTACTTCGCTCGAAATAGCAACTGCAAAAAAAGAAGGTAAGGCAATAGTCCCTGAGGTATGTATCTATTTTGGAAACGAGTTATTACGAGGCAATCGCAGCAAAAAAACAGAGAGCATGCACTTCGATGCATTTCAGTCTGAAAACTATCCGCCTTTGGCGAAGGCCGGAGTGAAAATTGAATTCAACGAAACGTTGATTCATTCAACGAATGAAAACAAATTAAAGCTGCTGAGTAAGCTGGATTCATCCATTGCTATTTTAAAATTATTCCCTGGGATTACCGATGCGACGGTTAGTTCGGTACTTAAAATTTCCAAATTAAAGGCAGTTGTACTGGAAACTTATGGCTCTGGTAATGCTCCGACCGACAAATGGTTTCTTGATCTTTTGAAAGCGACAATTAGCAAGGGGGTGATTGTGCTTAATATATCGCAGTGCCCGGGTGGTATGGTGGTGCAGGGAAAATATGAAACTAGTCGGATACTTCAGGAAATTGGCGTGCTTAGCGGTGGAGACATGACGACTGAAGCAGCGATAACAAAACTGATGGTATTGCTCGGAGAGTTTGGAATAGAAAAAGCGAAGGAAGTTATTGGTCTTTCGTTAGCCGGTGAGATTACCATGTGAAGTAATTTGGATGCGTGATTAAATATCCATTTCTTTGTGCGCTTTTTTGGAGAGGTGTCAGAGTGGCCGATCGAGCACGCTTGGAAAGCGTGTTTACCGCAAGGTAACGTGGGTTCGAATCCCACCCTCTCCGCAGATATTTTTTGAACCCTTTTTGCTTTCTAGGCTAAGGTTTTTCCCTGCCACACTATTCATTGATGTGCTGAGACTATCTAAAATTATTTACTCATCTAAGATTTCTTGAATGTAAATACCGTCTTACAGGCTTCACCTGTGTCGGGTAGTGTGTAGGTTATGGTATCGCCACTAAGGATGAAATGCGCATTGCCACTTTTTTTGGTTTTGAGTTTAATGACTTTCCCTTCTACTGCATATGTGCCAATTTCTTCTTCTCCCTTATTTAAATATTTAAATGTTCCATCTGCTTCAAATATGATTGTCCAACACAACTTTAGTATATCAGTTGGGCAAGGAGTGGACTTATTATCCTTTGCATCGAGACATTGACTTTGTGTAGTGGTACTCACAACCCACGCTCCAAGAATAGATTTGTTTTGAGCATTAGCAACAAGGGAAAAGAGAACGAAAATAAACGACAATAGTAAATGCTTCATGGTGAATTAGTTTGTATTCAAGTTAAGAACTATTTATGAAGGATCACCCTACCTACCTGGAACACTTAACTCCCAACTAATTAACGAGCAGCGATGCAATCTGATAACAATTTTAATTGATGGCTGCAGCGAATCTTAGGTCAATAAAAAAAGCCCCGAACGCCTTTCAGGGCTTTTTGTTCTGTAGTTGACTTTGCCGCTTTTGGAACGGACTAATCAATTAAAAATAGGTTATAAAGAGGAGTAGTTATTCCATATAATAGGACTTTCTCCTATTATATGATTTAATGAATGTTTCAATGTATTTACATTTTGTTGCCAGGGTTCTGAATAGAAATATACAAAGTGTTGCATTGAGCTTTATTTAATGGATACTTCACATACCCAAAATATTCCTGTTACAATTGAAGTGTAATCTTGCAAGAGAGTTTTACGGTTTATAGCGTGAAAGCCCGACATAGTCTGTCGGGCTTTCTTTCTTACCTAAACTTGCCTCTTAGTCACTTTTCTAGTTCTGATTTCAGATAGGATAACGGTATTCATCACAAGCACTCCTACAACTCCAATATAGGAGATCACTTGAATTATATTTCCGATAAAACCTTCATATATGCCATTTATAAAAATCCATAATATGAAGACCATGTTGCCAACTATTGCCAGATAACGGAAATAGGTTCGTTTCATTGATAGAATTTTTATTTGGTTTCATGCTTGGATCGATTCGTCAGCATTTGGTTTAATAATGTGTTGAGTTTTTAAAACTCAGTTTTATCCGCGGAGAAAGGTAATATTTCGATTGATGCGGCAGAAATACATACGTGAACGGCTGCGATTATCCGGCAATCGATGAAATTCTTATCTTGGCGCCAATTGAAATATAAATTTTAAGCAGCTATGACAGAAATTCAACTCAACAACCCGCGTACTATCACTGCCTGGTGTATGTATGATTGGGCCAATTCGGTTTATTCCCTGGTTATTACTTCTGCAATTTTTCCGGTGTACTACCAGGCCGTTACAACTGCTGCCGATGGAAATGACAAGGTTAGTTTCCTGGGTCTTGAAGTGGTCAACTCAGTGTTGTATTCCTACTCTATTTCATTTGCCTTTCTGATTATCGCGCCCTTACTACCGTTGCTTTCAGGTGTTGCCGATTATACTGGAAACAAAAAATTCTTCATGAAGTTATTTTGCTACACGGGTGGGCTCGCGTGCATGGGTTTGTATTTTTTTACCGCGGAGTCGCTGCCGTGGGGAATATTTTGCGTGATAATGGCTTGCATTGGTTACTCGGGCAGCTTTGTTTTTTATGATGCATTCCTTCCGGAGATAGCCAGCGAGGATAAATTTGATAAAACAAGCGCACGTGGTTACTCTTTCGGATACTATGGAAGCGTAATCATGATGATTATCGCCATGATATTCATATTGTATCCTTCGGTATTTGGTTTTCCAAGCGCAGGAGTTGCCACGCGCTTTTCTTTTTTGATGGTGGGCTTGTGGTGGATTGGGTTTGCACAAATTCCTTTTGCAAGACTGCCTGATAACCCGTTTCATCTAAAACCCGGCAAGCAGAAGTTATTGAAAGGCTACTATGAGATTGTGAAGGTGTGGCATAGTTTGAAAGAGAACCGCGACATTAAATTTTATATTCTCTCATATTTCTTTTACAACATGGGCGTACAAACTGTAATGTATCTGGCGGCTACATTCGGCGCTAAAGAATTACATCTTCCCGATTTCAAACTGATTGCAACTGTATTGTTGATTCAGCTTGTGGCTGCTGTGGGGGCAAATCTTTTTGCCAGATTTTCCAGTCAGCATGGAAATAAATTTGCACTACTTACTATGATCTGCATCTGGATAGTGATCTGCATCGGAGCTTACTTTGTTTATAATGAATACCAGTTTTATGCCATTGCTTTTGCTGTTGGTGTAGTCATGGGTGGAATTCAATCGTTGTCCAGGGCTACCTACTCTAAACTGATTCCGAAGAACTCAATTAATCATGCTTCTTATTTTAGTTTTTTTGATGTAACACAAAATCTGTCTGTCGTTTTTGGAACATTCAGCTATGGATTGATCGAGCATGTCACCGGCAGCATGCGCAACAGTACTCTGGCACTGGCATCGTATTTTGTTGTTGGCCTTGTTCTGCTATTGCAGGTGAAGGCAAGAACTATCCAAAAATTGTAAACGAGGTGATCGCCTTATTTTTTATCAATAGAATTGATGACCAGTCTTACCAATTCGCCAAGTTTACTTGAATCGAGCCAGCGCACAACAATGACCAGATCATGTTCATTGTCAATTACAATATAGTTGCCCCCAAAGCCATTGGCGTAATAAATATTTTTTGAGATGTCGCCAAGCGCATTATCATGATTAGTCCACCACATGAAACCGTAAGATTTATTTGCAGGTGATGGTGTATTGACTGAGCTGACCCATCGCTGAGAAATCAACTGTTGATTTTTCCATTTCCCGTTTCGCAGAAAGAGCAAGCCAAATCTTGCCAGGTCAAGTGTGTTGATAAACATTCCGCCACCGTGATGCCCTCCACCGCTTACAGACTGCATCATGCTTCCATCCATGTTTATGTAAGAGTTATCATAGCCGTACCAGCGCCAAGTAGTTGATGCACCTATCGGATCCATAATTTTTTCTTTCAAAACTACAGGCAATGGTTTTCGCCAAACCTGCAGAAGGGAATAGGCGAGGAGATTCACCCGCACATCATTGTATTCGAAATTGGTACCTGGCTCCAGCAGCTTTCGGTTTCTCCAATCGTCCAGACCACCTTGTATCGGCGGACGGTCCGCCCAGTCGCACAAATCAAAGAGACAGCCCGACCAATCCGAAGATTGCGTGAGCAAATGTCGCCAGGTTATTTTTGAATTGTGTTCGCCGTCAAATTTTTCTTCGACATAGTCACCAACATGCTCATCTACATTTTTGATCAGCTTTGAATCAAGCGCCAGTCCTGCAACCGTGGAGAGATAACTTTTTGTAACACTGAAAGTCATATCTACTCGTTTTACATCGCCCCATTGTGCCACGATATACCCTTTTCGTAAAATGATGCCGGCTGGTTTTCCGCGAGACTTCATCGGCCCGGCAATTTTATAACCCGGTTCGTTCACATACGCTTTCATGTTAGCTATGCGAAGATCATAGTCAGTCTTCGTTTCATTACGAATCGCAAAACGAATAGCGCTATCAATAAGCGCTGAATTCATTTTTAAATCAGTTGGTCTTTTGGATTGCCATGTAGAATCAGGGTAATAAGTGTCCTGTGCTAACGAATTGTTTGTACAACAAACAAGCGCGACTATGAAGAGGTAATGGATTTTAGTTTTCATAAAACTTGTGTAACACCGACGGGGGTGACGGCAATTATTTTCAATCTCCTGTAGGCTGAATAGCACTCGTCTCAACCATGAGCATGACTGTCTTTATCGGTGCTCGAGGGCGGTGCATTACACCTTTCGAAATTGTTACTCCCTGATTTGGATTTAATTCGATGGTTTGGCCTTCAAGGTCAATTAATAATTTCCCTTCAAGCACAAAAAAGAACTCATCGTCATTATCGTGCTTATGCCAGTGGTACTCACCCTCAACAATTCCAAGCCTCACAACACTTCCATTGACTTGCGTCAGAGTTTGGTTAAACCATTTGTCCTTGCATTCTTTTACCATTTGCGGAATATCCATTCGTTGCAAATGTTCAAACTTGATGTCAAGTTTGGTTACATAGTCAAATTGCTTTTCCATTTTGAGGTTAATTAGTTCAATACTGCAAATGCTTCACCGTAATTCCGTTGTTGATTAATTGCTTCAGCGAATCGATTCCGATCTTCACATGCAAGTCAACATAATTTGAAGTGACCACGCTGTCGCTTTTTTCTGTCTTCACTCCATCGGGTACCATCGGTTGATCTGAAACTAAAAGTATTGCGCCGGCAGGAATCTCGTTATAAAAAGCAGTTGAAAAAATCGTAGCGGTCTCCATATCGATAGCCATCGCTCTGATTTTCACCAAATATTCTTTAAAGTCTTCATCCCATTCCCACACTCTACGGTTGGTAGTATAGACTGTTCCGGTCCAATAATCCTGATTGTAATCACGAATAGTTGTGGAGATCGCTTTCTGCAAGGCAAAGGCGGGTAATGATGGAACTTCCGGTGGGAAGTAATCATTGGATGTTCCTTCTCCGCGAATCGCAGCTATAGGAAGAATGAGATCACCAAGTGCATTTTTCATTTTCAACCCTCCACACTTACCAAGAAACAAGCAGGCCTTTGGCATAATCGCCGTGAGACAATCCATGATCGTGGCGGCATTAGGGCTTCCCATTCCAAAGTTGATGATGGTAATTCCCTCGGCTGTAGCGCTTAACATGGCCTTGTCGTGGCCGTCTACTTTCACATTGTGCCATTCGGCAAACTTGTGAACGTAATTGTCAAAATTGGTGAGCAAAATATATTCACCAAAGGATTTCAGCGGCACGCCAGTGTAGCGAGGGAGCCAGTTTTCTACTATTTCTTTTTTCGTCTTCATACATTAACTCAATTTTTTCAAAATTCAAGAATCAAAACTTTAGCGCCCCCTCATTTCCATCACACGAGGCCCAGCGAATCCTTGGCCGGCAGAGTTGCTGCCACTAATCCTTTTTTCCTACTTTTAACCGATGTACCAACTTAACCTGCCATCCATCAATCCCACTTTAAAAAAGGAGAATGGCAAAGTATTAATTTTTGACGGGATAAGAAAAAAATACATCGTACTTACCCCCGAAGAATGGGTGCGGCAACATTTTGTTCATTATTTGATAATGGAATTGAAATACCCCAAATCCTTGTTCAGAATAGAAGGCGCTCTTACCTATAACAAACTTCAGAAGCGATCTGATATTTTGGTTTACGATCGAAACGGGAAACCTTGGATGTTAATTGAATGTAAATCTCCGGCTATTAAATTAAATCAGAAAGCTTTCAATCAGGTAGCCGTTTACAATATGACCATAGGTGCCAAATATTTGGCAGTAACTAATGGCATGGCGCATTTTTGTTGTGAAGCATCTGTGCTCGGTGGCGAAGCTAAGTTTTTACAAACTTTCCCTGTTTTTGAAAAATAAGATTTCCCTTATTGAATATTGCCCAATGCTCAATTCCTATTAATGCCCAAAGGTTTTCATCTATTGATCACTGACTATTAACCAATAACTATCAACAATCCGTGACGTCCAGAGAAAAACTAAAACACACGTTTCAACTTCTGCAACTAGAACGGCAGGCCGATCTGGAGCAATACCGACAAAAAGTATTGATGCGTTCTTTACACCAGCGAGTGAAAGAAGGCGTGACATGGTATCCAGTCCGGTTGCTGCGCGATTACATTGGCACGGGTGAGCGCGTTATGATTGAAATAGAACGAACAAATCAATTGGAACAGCCGCATTCGTTTCAAAGTGGGAAAGTGGTGAGCTTGTTTACGAATGCGTCAGGCAAGCCCGAGAAGCAGCATGTCAACGGAGTAATCAATTATGTGCGAGAAAATATGATGGCCGTCACGTTGAATGGCGATGACCTCCCGGATTGGATTGATGATGGCTCATTGGGTGTTGATGTGATGTTTGATGAGATGAGCTATCGCGAAATGGAGTATGCGCTGAAGAAAGTCATGGAGGCTGAAGATAATCGAGTCGCTGAATTAAGGGAAATACTTTTGGGAGACTCTCAACCTGCATTGCCCGATACGAAGCACATTAGTAACGGTGAACATGTGTCTTCAATTTTAAATGAAAGCCAACGCTCTTCTGTCGAAAAAATAATTACCGCGAAAGATATCGGATTTATTCACGGGCCTCCCGGCACAGGGAAGACCACCACGCTTGTAGAAGCAATCCGAATAACTATTCTGGAGGAACGGCAAGTGTTGGTGAGCGCGCCCAGCAATGCAGCAGTGGATTTACTTGTAGAAAAACTAAGCAACCTGGGATTGAATGCGATACGCATCGGGCATCCGGCACGGGTTACAGAGCAGTCGCTGAGCAAAACTTTGGACGCGCGGATTTCAGAACATCAGCATTTTAAAGAGTTGCGATCATTGAGAAGAAAGATGGAACAATTGCGTCATCAGGCGGGGCAATTCAAGCGGCAGTTCGGCCATCATGAAAAACAAAACCGGCGATTATTGCGCGAAGAGGCGAAGTTGCTAAAGTCGGATGCAGACATGCTGGAGTTTTATATCATCAACGATTTGCTGAATAATGCTGATGCAGTCTGTTGTACGTTAGTTGGCTCGTCGCATCCGGTATTGAAAGGAAGAAAATTCAAAACCGTTTTTATTGATGAAGCTGGTCAGGCTTTGGAGCCAGCTTGTTGGATTCCGTTATTAAAATCAAACCGTGTAATTTTTGCCGGTGATCATTGTCAGCTTCCGCCCACTATCAAATCTCATGAAGCCGCAACTCAAGGCTTAGCAAAGACTTTATTTGAAAAGGGAATTGCGAAATACCCGCAGCTGGCATCAATGCTGCAAGTACAATACCGAATGCACGAATCGATCATGGAGTTTCCGTCGCGCTATTTTTATAACAATGAATTGGTTGCCCACGACTCTGTAAAGCATGAATTACTGCGCTCGCACGAATCGCCCGTTGAGTTTATTGATACCGCCGGCTGTGGTTTTACCGAAAAACAAGATCCCGAGACGTTAAGTCGGTTTAATCAGGAAGAAGCTGAGCTACTAATCCACCAGGTAGAAAAGTTGGCGGAGTCTGTGGGAACGTCTGCATGGCTTGATGAAAAAATTACGTTAGGAATTATCACACCTTATAGTGCTCAAGTTGACAGAATCCAACGGCTAGCCGAGAGCTCAGCTATTCTCGAACCTTTGCATCGGCTTATTTCGATTAACACAGTAGATGCTTTTCAGGGACAGGAGCGTGATGTGATCGCGATTAGTTTTGTTCGAAGTAATGAAAAAAGCGAAGTTGGCTTCCTGTCAGATATCCGCAGAACGAATGTGGCTATCACCCGCGCACGTAAGAAGCTGATCATGGCGGGAGACAGCGCTACTTTGGGTTCGCACTCGTTTTATTCGGAGCTGATTGACTTTCTGCAGAAGAAAGGATTTTACAGAAGCGCATATTCGTTATAGTTGCCAACTATTATCTTTGTAAAAAAGAAAATTATGAAAACACTTTTTGTATTTCTGCTTTTCCTGAATTCAGGATTTTGCCTGAATGCTCCCAATCAAATATTTAATACTTCGCTGACCTTAACGGTTCGAGATGATCTGGGGAATACCGTGCCAGAAGCAACAGTCTTGCTTTTTGAAAAGAAAGAAGATTATACCAAGGAACAGAACTCCGTTGAAAAAGGCACCACTGATGAAAAGGGAGTTGTTCGTTTTAAAAAACTAAAGCCAATACCTTATTTTATTCTGGCCCGCAAAGGCGATAAAGACAATGCGGGCGGTGGCGAAGAGACTAAATTAGAAAAGGGAAAATTCAATAAAGCAACGGTTGTTATTCAATAGCGTGGATAGAAATTTTCTGATTAAATCTTTCCAGGCGTATCACACATCGTTTGACGAGGAAAAGAAATTCATTATTCCTTTTTTGGAATTACTGGGTCACCCGAATTGTTTTCAACGAACACACTTGCCAGGACACATTACTGGGTCAGCGTGGATAATTAACCCTGAAAGAACGAAGACGTTGCTGGTGCACCATGCCAAGCTTAATAAATGGGTACAACCAGGCGGGCATGCCGATGGCGATGAAAATGTTTTACGCGTGGCTTTGCGCGAAGGAGAAGAAGAAACAGGTCTGAAGCGATTAAAACCAGTTGAAAATATTTTTGATGTTGATATCCACACTATTCCGTTGCGGAAAGATTTCCCTGAACACTTGCATTACGATATCCGGTTTTTTGTTGAGGCTGATGAGTCTGAGAAAATCATAGTCAGCGAAGAGTCGCACGATGTTCGCTGGATAGCGCTCAACCAGTTGGGCCAATTCAGTAATGAAAGATCTGTGTTAAGGATGAAGGAGAAGCTATTAAAGAATGGCTGAGATTGGTAAAGATATTGCAAAAGCCCGGTCCTTACTTCAGCAAGGCGAATTGGTAGCTATCCCGACAGAAACTGTTTACGGACTTGCAGCCAATGCCCTTGATGCCGCTTCGGTTACAAAGATTTTTGAGGCGAAGAACAGGCCGTACTTTGATCCGTTGATCATTCATGTGCCGGATATTTATTCGGTAAAAAAATTTACTGAAGAGATTCCGCAGAAAGCGTTGAGATTGATGGAACATTTCTGGCCAGGACCTCTGACATTCCTCCTTGATAAAAAAAACATAATCCCCGATTTAGTTACGGCAGGACTTGACCGCGTAGGTATCCGCTGCCCGGACCATCCTCTAACTACTGAATTACTGAAGTCGCTCTCGTTTCCATTGGCGGCCCCCAGTGCCAATCCGTTCGGTTATGTAAGCCCCACTACCCCGGCTCATGTAAATGATCAGCTTGGAAATAGGATCTCCTACATCCTCGACGGTGGTGAATGCCGTGTGGGCGTGGAATCAACAATTATGGGATTTGAAAATGATCAAACGATTATTTATCGGGTTGGTGGATTAAGCATTGAGAGAATTGAATCAGTGATTGGGCAGGTATTGGTTAAAACAAATTCGGTTTCTAACCCACAAGCACCAGGTCAACTCCAAAGTCATTATGCCCCTCGCAAGCCTGCTGAGCTTGGGGATATTCAAAACTTAATTGACGAGCTATCGCATCGCTCTGTCGGCTTGTTAACCTTTCAGAAAACATATTCATCATCAAGTATTAAAAAACAAATTGCCCTTTCACAGTCGGGGAATTTAGAAGAAGCCGCCCAAAGACTTTTTTCCGCTTTGCGCGAATTGGATAAATCTGATGTGGATGTTATTCTATTGGAAGAAGTACCCGACATCGGCCTTGGCAGAGCTATCAACGATCGCCTGCGAAGAGCGGCAGCGAAATCATAAAAATCAGCAGTTTATTCATTATCGATATTAGTATTTTTAATCTATGAAAAGGATATTGATTTTAACAGGTGGCGGCGATTGTCCCGGCCTTAATGCCGTGATTCGTGGAATTGCCAAACGTGCACGCAAAGAGAAAGACTGGGAAGTTCATGGAAGCATTGAAGCGTTCAATGGGGTACTTAATGAACGACAAGAGATTATCAAGCTCACATCAAAGCGCACAGCAGGTATTCATGTCAAGGGTGGTACGATTCTGAAAACTACAAACAAATCAAACCCGATTAAATTCCCGGTGACTCAACCCGACGGCTCGGTGAAATTTATTGACCGATCGGATGAACTGGTTAGTAAATTAAAGAAACTGAATTTTGATGCCGTCATCAACATTGGTGGCGACGGATCTCAAAAAATCTCTAAGGTTCTTTTTGATAAGGGGATTCCCGTCATCGGTGTACCCAAAACTATTGACAATGACTTATCAGCTACCGACATGACATTTGGGTTTCAGACTGCAGTGCAAATTGCCACCGACAGCTTTGATAAACTGGTAACTACCGCAGAGAGTCATCACCGGGTAATGATTATGGAAGTGATGGGCCGTGAAACCGGATGGATTGCATTACACACCGCCATAGCCGGTGGCGCTGAAATCTGTTTGATTCCAGAAATTCCTTATGATGTTGACAAACTTGTGAAACGCCTTGAGTTGCGCTATAAAAAGGGTCGTGGCTTTGCCAACATTGTTATAGCCGAAGGAGCAAGACCCAAAGCCGGAAGTGTTACAGCGAGTGCTGGTGAAAAAGGTTCGGAGCATGTTCGCCTCGGTGGTGTAGCCTATCAACTTTCAAAACAGCTGAAAGAGGCGGGATGCAAAGCAGAGATTCGCGAAACAGTACTCGGCCATGTACAGCGTGGCGGTACACCGATAGCATTCGATCGGGTGTTAGCTTCCATGTTTGGTGTAAAAGCCGTTGAGTTGGCACTTGAAAAAAAATTTGGAACTATGGTTGCCCTTAAAAACAATACCATCACCTCAGTTTCTCTAGAAGACGCCACGCGTGAAAGCAACACAGTAAAGAAAAACTCCTACATGGTGAAGGCAGCTAAAGGACTAGGAATCAGTTTTGGAGATTAGCTTTAACTTCAGTTTTCTTGCGGTCTTCCTTCACCGGGCGCTTTGGGATTACCCGGTTTTACCACAATAGTACGGCCATCGAGCTCAGTTTCATTTAGTGCGGCAATGGCTTTTTGTGCTTCCTCATCGCTTGGCATTTCTACAAATCCAAACCCCTTCGAACGGCCGGTGTCACGGTCTTTTACAATTTTAGCAGAACTTACTTGTCCGAATTTAGCAAAGGCAGCTTCCAGATCTTCGCGCTTGGTTTTAAAGTTCAGTCGGGCTACAAAAATATTCATAACACAAGAATTAAATGGAACGCAGTTCAGAGCATTATACTCAATCCAAATTAGTAAATTAATTGATTAACGTCAATATCTACTTGCTGTAAGGCAGAGTATGTCTTTAAAAAAGAATCACCATCGCACCGTAGCTGGTAAGCAGTCCGGCTATTACTCCAACCAGAGTTTCACGTGGCGTGTGAACATCCAATGCAAGCCTGGATGAGATCACAAGACCAGCGATGGCAATGACGGTTGCTGTAGGCCAGAGCAGGGAAGGGGAAAATTTTATCAACGGAAACAGGATTCCAAGCCAGCCACCCATGGCAAGGCTATGAACACTTACTTTGTAAAAAAATGTGATTATGGTAGAGAAAACCACCAACACCGCCACGATAGTCATCAGTTTGTTGAAGTTGCTGTTGAATGGAAGCCTGAAATAAAACAGAAAGACAACAAGCAAATACATTACAGAAATGAAAATAAAAGGCAGCACACGCTCTTGCCTCGATTCCAGGTGAATGGACGAGATGCTCCCCAAATAACGGAATAGCAGAAGGTTAATCACCGGGATTAAAAATGTGAAGGCGAATACAAACAATGTTACCAGCGCCAATTGGTTCGGTGCGATCATGAGCATGGCCGGAAAGAACTTGCCGAGTACAAGTACCAAATAGGTAGCCAGAAGCAGCGGATGAAAAACGAAAGAGATAATTTTTGCCGGTGTTCTCACGCTTACATTTCTTTTCTGAGCCGGGCCACCGGTATGTTCAATTGTTCGCGGTACTTGGCCACCGTACGCCTGGCAATATTGTATCCTTTCTCGTTGAGTAAGTCTTCGAGCTTATCGTCCGAGTATGGTTTGCTTTTGTCCTCTTCACTGATAAAGTCCTTAATGATCTGTTTTACCTCTCGGCTGCTGGCGTCTTCACCTGAATCGGTGCTTATGCCTTCCGAGAAAAAGTATTTCAGCGGGAAGGTGCCGAAGTCTGTCTGCACTGTTTTGCTGCTGGCTACTCGGCTCACGGTAGAGATATCCATGTTGATCATTTGAGCGATGTCTTTCAAAATCATCGGCTTGAGCTTCGTTTCATCTCCCTCCAGAAAATAATCAAATTGAAAGTCGACGATAGCACGCATCGTTCTTAGCAGTGTCAGCTGTCGTTGTTTGATAGCATCAATAAACCATCGGGCGGCATCCAGCTTCTGCTTTACAAATGAAACCGCTTCTTTTAGCTTTTTGTCTTTCTTATCGCTTTTGTCATAGGCCTGAAACATTTCATTATAGCTGCGGCTAATCCGAAGTTCAGGAGCATTACGCGAGTTTAAAGCGAGGTCTAATTTTCCGTTGTTGTTGGTAAGTATAAAATCAGGAATTACATATTGATTTTTAACCAAGCCGCTGTTTACCTCTCCGCCGGGCTTGGGATTGAGCCTCACAATTAATTCTATGGCATCTTTAATGTAATCCTCGTCATCGAGATCAAGCTTCTTTAGGATTTTTGGGTAATGCTTTTTAGTGAATTCTTCATAGCATTCGCTAATGATCCGTTTTCCGACAATAACATCTACATCCTGCCCGTCGTCCATTCGATCAAGTTGAAGCATCAGGCATTCCTGCAAATTTCTGGCAGCAATACCAGCCGGGTCAAAGGATTGGATTTTTTTCAAAATGGCTTCTACTTCTTCCAAAGTCGTTTCTATTCCCAGGGAAAAAGCCAGGTCGTTGACAATCGATTCCAACTCTCTGCGTATATAACCATCGCCTTCAATGCTTCCGACAAGTTGTTTACCAATAGCAAGTTGCTTTTCATTCAATCCCAGAAAACCCAGTTGGGTCAATAGGGTTTCATGGAGTGAGGATGATGTTGCAATGGGTGATTCGCGGTCCTCTTCATCATCGTCATCGTTATAGGTTTTGTAACTGTGGTAGTCATCATCCTGCAGGTAATCCTTGATGTCAATATCATCGCTGGCTTCCGTTGTCTCAGGCTCGGTAACTTCTCCTTCGGCGGAGTCTTCTTCAGAGGTTTCTGTTTCCGATTCAGGCACAGTTTCCGGCTCCTCTTCTTCTCCTTCTTCCAATACAGGGTTCAACTCCAATTCTTCTTCAATCCGGTTTTCCAGTTCGGCCGTAGGCACCTGCAACAGTTTGATGAACTGAATCTGCTGGGGCGACAGTTTTTGCTGGAGCGACTGATTGAGACTGAGTTTTTGCATACGAATGACACAAATTTAGAATTTAGAATTTAGAATTAAGAATTTAGATTTGTGCCTCGATAAAATTTATGAAGCGAACCAAGATCAAAGAACTGCTGCACTTGCAGCCTGCTGGCCAGACGATTAAAGTACAAGGGTGGGTACGTACTTTCCGCAATAACCAGTTCATCGCCGTTAACGATGGCTCCACAATATTAAATCTTCAGGCGGTGACCGCACTGGATAGCCTCGATGAAAATACCTTAAAAAGGATTACTACAGGTGCATGCCTTTCAATTGTTGGCGAGTTGATTCCATCCCCGGCCAAGGGTCAGGCAGTGGAACTGAAAGTAACAAGCCTTGAAATCCTGGGCGATAGTGATGCTGAAAAATTTCCGTTACAGCCAAAAAAACATTCGCTGGAGTTTTTGAGGGAAATTGCGCATCTCCGGGCGCGAACCAACACCATCAGTGCCGTAATGCGAACGCGACATGCTATGGCATTTGCAGTGCATAAATTTTTCAACGACCGGGGTTTTTTCTATATCAATACGCCGATCGTTACAGGTTCTGATGCTGAAGGTGCCGGCGATATGTTTCGGGTTACAACCTTAGATATTAACAACCCGCCACGCGATGAGCATGGCCACATCAATCATAAGGAAGACTTTTTTGGAAGAGAGACTAACCTTACGGTATCAGGTCAACTGGAAGGTGAAACCTATGCTTTGGCCTTGAGCGATATTTATACATTCGGACCCACTTTCCGAGCTGAGAATTCCAATACCACACGCCATCTGGCTGAGTTTTGGATGATTGAGCCGGAGATGGCATTTTACGATATTCATGACAATATGCAGTTGGCTACCGATCTGCTGCAATATTTAGTTAAGTATGCACTCGACAATTGTGCCGATGACCTTGAGTTTTTGAATAAACGGGCGTTGGAAGAGGAGGCGAGCAAACCACAAGAACAACGAAGCGAACTTGGCTTGCTTGATCGTCTGAAGTTTGTTGTGGAGAACGAGTTTCAAAAACTCAGCTATACCGAAGCGATCGAGATTTTGAAAAACTCGAACCCCAACAAGAAAAAGAAATTTCAATACCTGATCGACCAGTGGGGCGTGGATTTGCAAAGTGAGCACGAGCGCTATCTTGTTGAAAAGCATTTTAAGAAACCAGTGATTCTTTACAACTACCCAAAGGGGATTAAGGCGTTTTATATGCGCCAAAATGAAGATGATAAAACGGTAGCCGCCATGGACGTGCTTTTCCCTGGCATAGGCGAAATCATCGGAGGCTCACAACGCGAAGAGCGTTACGAAAACTTATTGCAGCGGGTTCGTGAAATGAATTTGCCAGAAAAAGAATTGTGGTGGTACCTCGACTTGCGCAAGTTCGGCTCTGCTCCTCATAGTGGCTTTGGGTTGGGCTTTGAGCGGTTGATCCAGTTTGTTACTGGAATGACCAATATCCGGGATGTAATTCCATTCCCAAGGTTTCCAGGGAACGCAGAGTTTTGATCTTATAGCTTATTCAATGCGGCTATCAATTACTTTTTTGCTTCTGATATCGATTTCAATTTCAATACTGTGCGCCCAGGAACTCCGTCAAACCGATTACGAAAAAGGCTATGTAAAGGATGGTAAGAAGTATTCTGTCTGGCAATATTTTAATGCGAGCAAGGAAGTTGAGCTTTCGATTAATCACACTACCGGTAGAGTTATTTATATAAAACCAGACACCACCAAATATGTGATTTTCAAAAATGGCGAATGGACAACTTCCAAATTGGATATCTGCTCAATACCCACTACCGGATTTCACAATTTTTACAAAGCGATTTCAGATACGCTCAAGTACCCGTCAGAGGATTATAAAAAGGGGTTAGAAGGAAAGGTAGTGACGACATTTGAAGTGGATACTGTCGGGATTACTTCAAATTACGTTATCGTCAAAGGAATAGGCGGCGTTTGTGACGCTGAGGTTTTAGCATCTCTCAAATCAATTAATGCTAAATGGATACCGGCGAGGATCAAAACAAAAAGGTATCCGGCAAAATTTGCAATTTCCTTTGAGTTTCGAATAAATAAACATCAGGAACCACTCGATTTAGAAGAGTTTAAAGTAGACCCGAAAAAGGCGCGGCTTCTGGGAGAGTTCATTGTTAAGAATCCGATTGACAATGACGACGGGAAGATATTTACGTTTGTTGAGAAATCAGCTGAACCGGTTGGTGGCATGGAAGCATTTTACAAATGGGTGGGAAGAACTATTCGTTACCCATCTAACGCAAAAAGATATGGGATTACCGGGAAGGTCTTTGTAAAATTTATTATTGAAAGAGATGGGAGTATTACCAATGTTGAAGTATCCCGAGGTTCAGGTAATCTCGAGATAAATCAAGAAGCCGTCAGGGTTATAACCATTATGCCTAACTGGAAACCTGGTGAGCAAAGTGGCAAGCCGGTGAGACAGGCTTACACGCTTCCTATAACTTTTAAATTAGGGTAATAAATTGGAAACCATCGAACTATCCGGCATTATCGGGCTAATCGCTATCGCGTGTTTGGCAACAAACTTCATCGTTGGATTCATTATCTGGAGAAATATCCAAATCAAACTTCCTTATAAACTGACTTTTCTCGGTCTGCATAAATTCACAGGCTACTCAGCTGCAATTGCCATTGTTCTTCATGTTGTTCTGATACCGTTGGATCCAAAATCAAAGTTTACATGGGCAGATTTATTACTGCCCTTGTGGACAGAGCATCAGCCTTATGCCAATACTTTTGGCGCCCTGGCGTTGTATATTATCGCTATCGTTGTGATCAGTTCTTACTTCAAAGAAAAACTGAAGCTCAAACTTTGGCGAACTCTTCATTATCTCTCCTATTTTGCGGCCGTGCCATTGATTGTCCACAGCATTTGGACAGACCCGAAACTGGAAGACAGGCCCATTGACTGGTTTGATGCTGAGAAAGCTTTTGTACTGCTCTGCTGTCTGCTGATCACTGCCTTGTCATTTTATCGGTTTCTGATCGTGCGGAAAAATACTTCCAAATAGTTCGCTTACTTTTGTCTTTAATTTCTTTTGAATTATGAGATTGGTATTGTCCATTTTGTGCCCTTTGCTGCTGATAGTTCCTGTAAAATTGAACGCTCAGGTTGATGCTGTCGAGTTGAAAAGACATATTAAAATTCTTGCTGATGATTCGATGCAGGGCCGTGGCACAGGTAGCGAAGGTGAACGTATGGCCGCCGCTTACATAGAAAGTCAGTTCAGAAAGATAGCACTTGAGCCTGCTGGTGATGGAAAGGGTTATCTCCAGGCGTTTCCTTTCAAAGGAGGCGTGCACGGAACTGGCACAGAAGGCACAGCTCAAAATGTTATAGGCTATATTGACAACCGGGCATTCACTACGGTTATTATTGGTGCGCACTATGACCACCTTGGCCTTGGCGAAAATGGAAGCTCCCTGGATGCAAATCCGCAAGGAAAAATCCATAACGGGGCCGATGACAATGCATCTGGCGTGGCTGGACTCATTGTCCTTGCTAATTATTTTCAAAAGAACAAAGCACGTGAGAAGAGTAACTTTCTTTTCATTGCTTTTAGCGGAGAAGAACTTGGCTTGTTTGGCTCTAAGTTTTTTACCGAACATCCTACAGTCAACCTGTCTGATGTAAATTATATGATTAACATGGACATGATCGGTCGCCTTGATTCTAAAACAAAAATATTGAGCGTGAGTGGCACAGGTACAACTCCCGTTTGGGAAAACGAAATGAAAAGCCTTTCAAAAGGCGAGATTAAAATAAAAACCGATTCTTCTGGTGTCGGCCCGTCTGATCATACTTCGTTTTATTTAAAAGATATTCCGGTACTTCATTTCTTTACAGGCTCTCACAGCGATTACCATAAGCCGTCGGACGATTGGGAGAAAATAAATTTTGCAGGCGAAAAACAAGTGCTCGACATAATTATCCGGCTCACTCAGGATTTAGATCCTTTTCCGAAGCTGACATTTACTGCAACGAAAAATAAATCTATGGGCTCAGCCCGTTCTTTTAAAGTGACCATGGGATTGATGCCAAGTTACACCTCAAGCGATGAAGGCTTGAAGGTGGATGGGGTTACTGATGGTAAACCGGCGCAAAAGGCCGGAATTATTGCCGGGGATTTAATTGTCCAAATAGGTGAATTGCCCATTAAAGATATTCAGGCATACATGGAGGCCCTCGGAAAATTTGAAAAAGGACAGACCGTACCGGTGAAAGTGAAAAGGAATAATGAGTTGCTTACAGTCACTGTTACTTTTTAATTACTTACCTGAACTTGGCATAAGGCTTGCACAGTAGAACCACGAACGCCACCGCATGTCGAAAACAATAATTGTATTTCTGGTTTTATTTGCCCCGGTTCTTGCCTTTTCACAAAAAAAGGTAAAACTGAACCATGCCGACAGCTTAAAAGGTAGCGCCAAAGACGGTAAGCGTTTTGAGCGACTTTTAGGCCATGTGATCTTTGAACAGAACACAACTACCATCTATTGTGACTCATCTTATTTCTATCGTTCAGAAAACAGACTGGAGGCTTTTGGCCACGTCCATATCGTGGATGATTCCGTTGACATTACGTCCCGCCGGCTTGAATACGACGGCACCAAAAAAATCGCTTACCTGCGACAGCAAGTGGTTTTTGAGAAGACAAAAATCGCAAAACTCTATACCGATTTTCTGGATTATTACAGAGTTAAGAATGAAGCGAGGTATTTCAACGGCGGCAAACTTGTAGATACCACCAATACGCTTACAAGTAAGAAAGGATATTACGATGTCCGCACCAATCTGGCCTCCTTTAAAAAGGACGTGGTTGGGGTCAACCCGGATTATACACTTAACTCAGATACACTCCAGTACAACTCCAAAAGCCGGTTGGTTTACTTTCGGGATTTTACAAGCCTGAGAGATAGCGAAGGGAAAACGGCATATTATCAGAGTGGTGTTTACGATACTCGTAAGAAAAATTCCTTTTTAGCTAACGGCGAAATGGAATCACCTTCCTACAAAATCAAAGGTGATGCCTATTTTATTGATGACATTAAGAAATTTTATAAAGTGAAAGGAAGAGTGGTAATGACATCCAAAAATGAGAACATGACCATTTACGGTGATGATGGTTTCTATGATAAGAAAAGAGGGATTTCAAAAGTGTATGGAAACGCTTATGCTACAAAAGTATCCGATGAAGGAGACACGCTTTTTCTCTCAGCAGATACGCTCGTATCACTCGAAAATAAGGATCCGAGAAAGAAGAGATTACTAGCATACCACAAGGTTAAAATCTTTAAAAGGGATATGCAGGGCAAGGCCGATTCGTTAGCTTATGTCTCGCTCGATTCGACTCTCTATTTTTATCATGATCCGGTTTTATGGACTGATGAAAACCAGATGACTGCCGATTCCATCAGTATGTTATTGCATAACAAGAAAATCTACCGAATCTATATGGTTGGTAAGTCGTTTGTCACATCCCAGGATTCACTTCTAAACTTTAATCAGATTAAGGGCCGCAGAATGACCACCTATTTCGAAAACAAGAGTATCCATCACGTGATTGTTGAAGGAAATGCCGAGAGTATCTATTATGCATTGGAGGAGAAAAAAATAAAAAAAGACAGTATTCTCTTGAAAATCACAGCTTTGGCGGGGATGAATAAAATTATATGCAGTAACATGCGAATCAATTTTAAGGCTGGTAAAGTGAATAATGTCAACTCCTATGTGAAACCGGATGCCTCGTTCTTTCCTCCACATGAGATTGTAGAGAGGGATCGTACCCTCAAAGGGTTTACCTGGCAGGTTTCCTTTCGTCCAAAGAAGACTGATGTGGTGAAGACGCAACTACCTCTCGAAAAGAGTCAGCCCTAACGTTCTGTCATCGGATAAATTATCTATTCGTCGAGATTTTTTCTGAATAAGTTTGACCTCCACTGTTTTTTAGGTTATATTTCCCTTGTAAAAGTGTGTGGTAAAATGAAGCGTTTGATCCTGTTACTTGGGGTTTTAGTTTTTGCTTACTACGTTCGCGCACAAAATTTTGAGTTGGTAGATAAGCAAGAAAGCTACCAGGCCAACTTCGGCCAGATGGTTAGGGTTTCCCTAAAAATCAAGAATAATTCCGACAAAGCTCAGTTTTACATCATTCGCAAAGTCAGAAGTGATCTTGGTGAATCTCAAAAAGGGTATTTCTGTCTCGACAATAACTGTTTAGAGCCTGCCATTGCTGAATTTTCGAAGAAAGCGGATCCAGGTGAGACTATCAATTTAAATTATACAGTTGAAACCGGTCAGCAACAGACCCAAAACAGCTTCAAGTTTGAGATTTTCCCGAAAGGTGCGCAAGGAGAGGCAATAGAGCATGTTGTAAGTCTTGCAGTGGAGGAGAAATCCCAGCGCACGCTCTTTCAAAACAAGGAGATTACTATACATGATGTTTATCCTAATCCCGTTCAGGATCAGGCCATAATCGATTATAAAATCAACAGCGACAATACAAAAGCGAAGATTGTAGTGCACAATATTTTAGGCAGACCTTTGGGCGATTATGAGCTTCCACCAAGTGACACAAAGCTCAAAATCCTGGCTGACGAATTCCCTGCCGGAGTGTATTTCTACACCTTGTACATCGACAATAACCCTGTGCTTACCCGTAAAATAATGGTGCGCAAGTAGAGGTTCTTCAAAAATTGTTATTTCCTTCCGGCGTTGTATATTTGCAGGCTTAAATCGGGCATAAACTTACTTTTTGAGCTTTTGAGCTGCTTTGTGAAAAACCAGAAATCATTTAATTCCCTTTTAATTCTGCTGTTATTAGCCCTTTCCATAGGCTGCAGCAAGTTTCGCGCACTTGAGCGTAGCGAGGACTGGCGCTTGAAGTATGAGGCTGGTCTTAATTATTTCAAGGAAAAAGATTATTACCACACAGCTATACTCTTTGAGCAAATTCTCCCGATAGTACGGGGTTTGCCGGAAGGCGAGAAGGTGGAATTTTATTTGGCTTACTGCCAATATTATCAGAAAACGTACTTGTTGGCGTCCAATCAGTTTAAGGTCTTTTATGAAACCTACGGAAGGAGCCAGTCTGCCGAAGAAGCCTATTTCATGTATGCCTATTCTCTTTACGTTGCATCACCCGATGCCCAACTGGATCAAAAGAGTAGTATAGAAGCCATGGGTGCGATGCAGACCTTCTTAAACCAGTTTCCCGGTAGTCAGTTTTCCGACAAAGCCACAGAAGTAGTGGCCAACTGCCAAGAAAAACTGGAGAGAAAGGAATACGACAATGCAATTCAGTATTTAAAAATGAGGTATTATCAGGCTTCAATTGTGGCCTTTAATAACTTTAAAAAGACATTCCCAGACTCCAAATACCTGGAAGAGCTCACTTACCTGAAAGTGGTGGCAGAGTTTAAGTTTGCACAGCAAAGTATTCCGTCCAAGCAACTGGACCGCTACATTTCTACAGTAGAATTTTATAGGGAATTGGTGGACGGTTATCCAACCAGTTCTTTTTTAAAAGAGGCCGAGCGCATGTACACAACCTGCCTCAACCAAATCAATTTCATTAAAAGCAAAATTAAAAACAGTTAATATGGCTACTCAACCTTCCGTTATTACCCGCGATGTAGAAAAAATTGCTGCTCCTACAGGCAACATTTATGAATCAGTAGCGATCATCTCTAAAAGAGCGCGGCAAATTGCCATCAACCTCAAAGAAGAGCTCAACAACAAACTTGCAGAGTTTGCCACAACCGTGGACAACCTTGAAGAAGTTTTTGAAAATCGCGAACAGATTGAGATATCAAAATTCTATGAGCGTATGCCTAAGCCTACAACCACGGCTACAGAGGAGTTCCTCGAAGGCAAATTGACTTACCGCATGCGCGAAGTTTTGCCTGCTGAAGAAGTAAAACCAGAATAATCTCATGTTATCCGGCAAGCGGATATTGTTGGGCGTGAGCGGTAGCATTGCAGCCTACAAGACGGCCGCACTTACTCGCTTGCTGGTGAAGGCTGGAGCAGAGGTGAAGGTGGTGCTGACTCCTGCCGCTGCAGGGTTTATAACTCCACTTACCCTAGCCACGCTTTCAAAAAACCCGGTATTGACTTCGTTTACCAAAAGCGAAACCGGAGAATGGCACAACCACGTAGAGTTGGGCCTTTGGGCTGATGTGATGGTTATCGCGCCTGCATCTGCTAACACACTTGCTAAAATGTCCGGCGGTCTTTGCGATAATTTACTCATTGCTGTTTATCTAAGTGCACGGTGCCCTGTCTTTATAGCGCCGGCAATGGATTTGGATATGCTCCAGCATCCTTCTACTCAAAGTAATATTCAAAAACTCGTGAGCTGGGGCAATCGATTGATCGATTCGGGCTATGGCGAACTTGCCAGCGGACTTGTCGGTCATGGAAGGATGGCTGAGCCGGAAGAAATTATTGCGCAACTGACTAGCTTCTTTGAAGGCAGTCAAAAACTGAAAGGCAAGAAAGCGCTCGTTACCGCTGGTCCTACTCACGAAGCTATCGATCCTGTTCGATTTATCGGAAATAACTCTTCCGGAAAAATGGGTTACGCTATTGCAGCAGAGCTTGCCAATCAGGGTGCGGAAGTAAATTTAGTTACCGGCCCAACAGATCTGCCGCTCTCAAATCCATTGATAAAACTGAGCAAAGTGACCTCTGCGGAAGAAATGTATCAGGCTTGCATTGCTTTATTCCCATCCACGGATATTACGGTTCTGTCAGCGGCTGTGGCGGATTTCAAACCTACAACCAAAGCAGATCAGAAGATTAAGAAGACTGATGCAGGACTGACTATTGATCTTGTAAAGACACGAGATATTGCTGCAGAGCTTGGCAAAATGAAAAAGCCGGCTCAGTTCACTGTAGGCTTTGCATTAGAAACAGAAAACGAAACTGCCAACGCTGAGAAGAAGATTGCTGCCAAGAACTTTGATCTTATTGTTTTGAACTCTCTAAATGACAACGGAGCCGGTTTTGGCCACGACACAAACAAGATCACGATAATCAATCGAAGTAACCAGGCCAGAAAATTTTCCTTGAAGACCAAGAAAGAAGTAGCTCGCGACATCGTTAATGCTATTATCGAAGATAGCCATGCGTAATTATCTAATTCTCTCAATTTCTTTGCTGATCGTCGGAAACAGTCTGGCGCAGGAACTGAATTGCAAAGTCACCATCAATGTGGATCAGATTCAGTCCTCCGACAAGCAATCGGTGAAGAACGATATGGAACGGTCGTTTGCAGCGTTTCTCAACTCCCGCAAATGGACCAACGATAACTTTAAAGTTTACGAAAAGATCAACTGCACCATTTTCATCAACATAAGCCAGATGCCGTCCATTGGCAATTTTGTTGCCAACGCACAGATCACTGCAGCGCGCCCGGTGTACAACTCTAATTACGAAACCGTTCTCTTCAACTTTGCCGACCGCGAGTTTGAATTTGAATATATTGAATCGCAGCCGATGGAATACAACGACAACGCGTACATCAATAACCTCACGTCCATGCTGGCGTTTTATGCCTACACTATTCTGGCACTGGATTACGATTCGTTCAGTGAGCTTGGTGGGAATCCTTTTGTACAAAAGATGCTGCTGGTTGTGAACAACGCGCAGGGCAGCACTCATCCCGGCTGGGTGGCACTGGGAAGTACGCGGAGCCGATTCGCCTTGCTCGATCACATGAACAACGCACAGCTCGTTGACTTGAGAAAGAATTCATACAAATACCATCGGTTGGCGCTGGATGCCTTTGATAAAAATCCGGACCAAAGCCGGGAGATTGTTCTTGATGTACTGCGAACCGTTAAGAAAGTGTGGACAACCTACACGACCTCTATCCTGATCGTTACTTTCTTCGATGCGAAAGCCAATGAGCTCGCCAATATTTTTACTGATGGCAACTTGAACGTGAAGCGCGAGGCCTACGACATCCTTACCGCGCTTGACCCGAAGCGATCGGTTTATCAAAAGATAATCGCAAACTGATTCGGTCTTCTTTATTTAAGGTTTCTGTTGAAACTAAACCAGTTGTCTGTTAATTTGCCTTACACTTTTGGGATGCCATGCTCATTCATCTTTCTATAAAAAATTACGCACTCATTCGTGAGTTAGAGTTACAGCCTTCTGCACACCTCAACGTGATCACCGGCGAGACCGGTGCCGGCAAGTCTATCCTGCTAGGCGCTCTAGGTTTGCTCCTTGGCAATCGCGGTGACGTGAAAACACTTTGGAATGAGAATGAAAAGTGCGTCACCGAGGGCACATTCGACATTGCGAAATATAAACTTCAGGCACTCTTCGAAGAAGAAAACCTCGATTACGAAAACCAGACTGTTATCCGCAGAGAAGTAAACCCAAGTGGGAAGAGCCGCGCCTTTATCAACGACACGCCCGTGACGCTCGAAGTCATGCGCAAGGTCGGTGGCCGCCTGATGGATATTCATTCGCAGCATGAGACGCTTGAATTGGGGCGCCATCAGTTTCAATTGGAACTGATCGATTCATTTGCCGGAAATGATAAAGCAAGGAGTGAATACTCATTATCATGGAAGAATTATCTGGCAGCACGAAAGAGTCATGACGACCTGCTTGGCGAATCGACACTCCTGCGACAAGAGGCGGACTTTATTAAGTTTCAGTGGGAAGAACTCAGTAAGGCCGGCCTGAAAGAAGGCGAACAAGAGAAACTGGAAACAGAGCAGTCGGTATTGGAGCACGCAGAAGAAATCAAAGTAAGGCTGAACAGTATCCTTCAACTGCTGGGTCAATCTGAATATTCGGTTACGACATCGTTGACTAACGCAAGAAATGAGTTTCAGTCGCTTACGCAATTTTCGAAAGAGTACGCCCATCTTCTTCAGCGTGTGGAAAGTGTGCGTATTGAATTGAATGACATTTTGAGTGAAGTGGAAAATGCTAATGAGAAAACGGAAGTTGACCCGAAGCGTGTTGAGCAGGTGAACGAACGACTGAACACGATTTACCATCTTCAGCAAAAGCACAGGCTTACAACAGTAGCTCAACTTCTGGAATTGCAAGAGGGCCTTCAGGCCAAGTCCGACAAAGCTGCAAACCTCGATGCTTCATTGGCTGCCGCAAAGGCTATGATGGACGAGGCCGGCAAATCATTGAAGCAACGTGCCGAGACACTTAGTCAATCACGTGGTAAGGTCTTTGCCTCACTGTGCAAGCAACTAATCAAGCTGTTGAAAGAACTGGGGATACCAGAAGCGCGCCTGGAGATCAATCAGGAAATAGTAGAGCCGACGGCAGCAGGGGCCGACCGGATAGAGATTCTGTTTAGTGCCAACAAGGGCATCACGTTGCGGCCATTGGCACAGGTGGCATCGGGCGGTGAATTTTCTCGTGTGATGTTTGCAATCAAATATGTAATGGCCGAAAAGAAGTCGTTGCCTACACTGATTCTCGATGAAATAGATAACGGAGTTTCGGGCGAAGTGGCAATTCAGCTTGGCAACCGTATGAAAGAAATGGCGCAACGGCATCAGGTGATCGCCATCAGTCACTTACCGCAGATTGCCGCGAAAGCGGATACGCACTATTTTGTGTTCAAGGATAACTCTTCTTCCAAGACAGAGAGTCAGATTCGTAAGTTGGAGAGCCACGACCGGGTTACTGAAATCGCCAAGATGATTGGTGGAGCGAGGCCATCGGCTATTAATCTGGAGAATGCGAAAGAGCTAATGGCGAATTGACTTCCGTACTTTATCTGATCTCTACTTTCAGGTTCAAAAATTCTCCAAACGGCTGAGCCGCCAGCTCCATCTCCTTCTTTTTTAGCTTCTGAGATGCCCGAAAGAACAGCGTTTTGATAATCACTTTGTCTTTCTTTATTGTGCGCGCCCAAGTGCCAATCACTTTTCCATTTGCAACTATAATAGGTTTAAAAATTCCGTTTCCGGTAATGGCGTGTTTTACAAAACCTGAGTCGAGTGACGCGCTTCTGTCTTTATAGCTGATCATGAACTCATCGTAAGCCGGTAAGAAATAAACGGGGTGCAAGCCGGTAAACGAATCAGACGAACCGGAAGGGTCGTGCCAGTAGATTTGATCGTTGATCTTTTCGCTGATCAGCTTCGGCTTTATCATCTCGAGCCCTGCTTTGGCATCGCCCACGGGCAGGCCCGACCACCAAATGAAATCTTGTATCGTAGCAGGCCCATGACTGGTAAAGTACCTAGCGCTAAGTTCCCAAAGTGCTTCGTCGCGCTTCAATGCTTTCACCGAAGGGATACGTTCATCGAGTAGGGCATAGGTGAACTGCTTTCCCCGCATGGGGCCGTTGCATACGAGGCCCCTAAGCTCTGCGTCGAACATGATGTGGATAGCTTGCAGACTATCGGTAGTTATTTTGTTCTTCTTTAGTAATGCCATCAGCTCGGCGCGGGTTAAATGATTTCCACCGGCTAATGATTTTTCGATGATGGCATTAGTTCGCTTAAAGATCTTTTCATCCAAGCCTATCTTTTTCTGCATTGATCTTACCGATGAATTGATGTGAGGTGCCGTGAGCGCGGTCATCCACCGGACATCTTCGGCTAAAACCAAATGCCACGTGGGCCGCATCACATGGGTACGAACGATCTCGGCATTGTTTATGGATTGCTCTACCGTGGCCTCGGTAATGCCAGACAATCGCGCACCTACAGCCCACTTGGCCATGGCATAATCCTGAGCTTGTACAGCGCCAAGCCATCCTACAATATCTTTTGGCGACTTGAACTTGGTTGCGGCAAGCTGTTGGTTGATTAACCGGTGTTTGGCAATGTCGATCATGCTGTTGACGCTATTTTAGTCATTAGATTATGACTTATTCGGGTTGTAAGAAAGAAATTTTGTAAAACATATCGAAGTAGAGGTATGACACCTGCACTTGCACGTGCCGAGGGACTGGCCTGATACCGGCGTCCTTTCCCTGCAAGCCTGCTGGGAAAGGAAATATGCTTGCAGCTAAGGGACGCACGCATGCGGCTAAAGGAAACATGTCTGCGGCTAAAGGAAATAGGCGTGCGGCTAAAGGAAATATGTCTGCGGCTAAGCCAGTGATGCCTGCGGGGAAAGGAATGATCGATGATGGAAGCCCAGTGACGCATAGAGATAAGCCAGTGAGGCATCATTATTATTGAATCAGCCATCAACCCCAGCTTCGTTTGGTGTCCGAAGCACAGGTTCGTGTCTTCGCGAACCCGTCGTTGACGACACTGTTTCCTGATTTATGGTTCGTGTGGACACGAACCATAGCGATTGGAGAATGATCGATGATGGAAGCCCAGTGACGCATAGCGAAAGCCAGTGAGGCATCATTATTATGGAATCGGCCATTAATCACAGCCTGGTTTGGTGTCCGATAGCACAGGTTCGTGTCTTCACGAACCCGTCGTTAACGCCACTGTTTCCTGATTTATGGTTCGTGTGGACACGAACCATAGCGATTGGATAATTGTGCAGCGTAGATAAGGGTGACGCATGGAGATAAGCCAGTGATGCATCATTATTATGGAATAAGCCATTAATCACAGCCTGTTTGGTGTCCGATAGCACAGGTTCGTGTCTTCGCGAACCCGTCGTTGACGCCACTGTTTCCTGATTTGCGGTTCGTGTGGACACGAACCAAAGCGATGGTTAAATCTGCAATTAACTTCAGAAACCACCCTATTAATGCAACTAAGTTATTGTACCAACCGTCATTAAATGGTAATTTATTCAGGAACCATTGTTAACCTTTTTTCAAATTACCAGTAACTACTTCACAACCCGTCCGCTATGTTAAAAAACTACCTGCTCGTAACCATCCGCAGCCTTCGAAAGAATGGAACCTACTCATTTATTAACATCTCGGGCCTTGCCATTGGCATTACGTGTAGCCTTCTTATTCTGTTATGGGTATTTGATGAAATCTCGTTCGATAAATTCCATCCCAAAGCAGATCGACTTTATCAGGTGTGGATTAACGCCACTTTCGATGGAAAGATAAACTCGTGGACTTCGTTACCATTGCCAAGCTATGAAGCTCTGAAGACCGAAAACAGCAACATCAAGAGTACCGCTGTGACCGATTGGGGCGGAGACCATTTGTTTACCGTAGGTGAGAAAAGGATCACCAAGCGCGCTTTTTATGCGAGCGAAGAGTTTTTGGAGATGTTTCAATTTCCACTCCTGAAGGGAGATGCGGCATCGGTGCTCGATGACCCTACATCGATCGTGATTACGGAATCAATGGGCAAGGCACTCTTTGGAGATGCCGACCCGATCGACCAGATCATCCGGGTAGATAATAAAAGTGACTTGAAAGTGACGGGCGTACTCAAAGACGTGCCTAAGAACTCTTCGTTTCAATTTGATGGCCTGCTGACTTGGAAACTCAACGAACAGACTCAGGATTGGGTGAAGCGATCAAAAACCAATTGGGGTAACAACTCCTTTCAGATATTCATGGAGTTAAATACTCCATCCAACAAAGCTCTTGTCGAGCGATCTATTCGCTATCTGCTTGTGCGCAAAGACCCATCCGACTATAAACGTGAATTGTTTCTGCACCCAATGCTACAGTGGCGCCTGCACTCAAACTTTGAGAATGGAAAGGAGGCCGGCGGCAGGATTGACTTTGTAAAGATGTTTACAATGATCGCAATTTTTATATTGGTAATCGCCTGCATCAACTTCATGAACCTCTCCACAGCACGCTCTGAGCGAAGGGCGCGTGAAGTTGGCATACGAAAAAGTGTAGGGTCGAGAAGGCACGAACTTATTCTGCAGTTTATGGGGGAGTCGCTGTTCATTTCTACGCTGGCGTTCGGCATTGCTTTGTTGATGACCGAGTTACTGCTGCCTGTGTATAATAACCTTGTCGACAAAAAGCTGTTTATAAACTATCTGTCTCCTGAGTTTTGGGTTTTCACGGTAGGGCTCGTCTTCTTCACAGGGATCGTATCGGGAAGTTACCCCGCATTCTACCTGTCTTCATTCCAGCCAGTAAAAGTATTGAAAGGTAAAGTGCAAGTAGGCAAGAATGCCAGCACGCCTCGCAAAGTGTTGGTAACTCTTCAGTTTGGCTTCTCGATTTTGTTGATCATCGGCACCATTGTGATATATCAACAGATTCAGCACGTAAAAGAGCGAAGCTTGGGATACGATCAGGAAAATCTGATAGCAGTTGATTATACAGCGGAGATAGGAAAGAACTTCCGTTCGATAAAATTAGAACTGTTGCAGACGGGTGTAGTGAAGGCGGTAACGAAATCTAACAGCCCGATTACGGATATATGGTCAAATAATTTCCTGGGATGGCCCGGCAAACCGGAGACACAAAAAGTGATCTTCACTACCATTGCAACGGAATACGATTATACCAAGACGATGGGCATCAAGGTGCTGGAGGGAAGAGATTTTTCAGAAGACTTTAAGAGTGACACTCTCGGGATCATGGTGAACAAGGCAGCTATGGATCTGATGCAGTTGAAGAACCCGATAGGAGAGAAGTTGGACTTGTGGGGAAGGAAGCGCGAGCTTATTGGCATCGTTGATAACGTGCTGATGGGCTCGCCTTTTCAGCCAGTGAAGCCCATGTTTATAGTGCTTGACCCTGACTGGACCGGTGCTGTCACGATTCGCTTGGAAAAGACAAAGGACTTGACTGCCTCGCTTAAAAAAGTTGGAGATGTCTTTAGAAAATATAGTCCAGCGTATCCGTTTGAGTATGAATTTGCCGATGTAGAGTTCGCCAAGAAGTTTAGCGACATCAACATGACCAGCCGCTTGGCAAGTTTGTTTGCAGTGCTGGCTATCATCATTACAGGCTTAGGACTATTTGGACTCGCAGCCTTTACTGCTGAGCAACGCACCAAGGAAATTGGCATCCGCAAAGTAATGGGTGCATCAGTGCCAAGCCTTGTGGGGCTCATCTCAAAAGACTTTTCAGTGCTGGTGATTATCGCTTTTATTCTTTCATCGCCGATAGCGTGGTGGCTGTTGAACCACTTCGTCCTTGAACAGTATAAGTACCGGATTGAAATAGCATGGTGGATATTTCCGATCACAGGATTGATCGCTCTTTTATTTGCGTTAGCCATAGTAAGTACACAAGCATTGCGTGCAGCACATGCTAACCCGGCTACTTCGCTCAGAAACGATTAGATATAGCAAGCCTCTCATAAGAAGCTCCCACACGGGAGCTTTTTGTTTTGTATGGATCGCGCTTTCATGTTGCCAGGGTTTGTAACAATCGGTAGCTCTCATCGTCATCGGGCAAACAAAGTCTAAGAGAATTAAGACTACAAAAGCAATGTACAGCTTAGAGACCCGTGAACTGACGCACCGATTTTCGAAAAACGAGATCATACTCAAAGACATCAGCTTGCAGGTGACGGAAGGGAGTATCTACGGCTTTCTGGGGCCTAATGGGGCAGGCAAAACAACAACACTGCGATTGGTGCTTGGCTTGCTGAAGAAGCAGGCAGGCATAATTTCATTCTTTGGTCAGCCCTTTAATGAAAACAGGATAGGTGTTTTAAGAAAAGTCGGGTCGCTGATCGAGAGCCCGTCGCTGTATGGTCACCTTACAGCCACCGAGAACTTAAGTCTGCTGCAGAAGATTTATCAATGCCCAAAGACTCGTATTCAGGAAGTTCTCAACCTCGTCGGTTTGCCGGATACAGGCAACAAAAAGGCCAGTCAGTTTTCGCTGGGAATGAAACAGCGTTTAAGTATTGCAGTAGCGTTGCTTCACAGTCCTGCGCTACTGATCCTCGATGAGCCGACCAATGGATTAGATCCCAACGGCATCATCGACATGCGTGAGTTATTAAAAAAGTTGAATCGCGATCACGGAATCACAATTGTTATATCAAGCCATCTGTTGCCCGAAATAGAAAAGCTGGTGACACACGTGGGCATCATTAATAAAGGAAAGATGATGTTTCAGGGAACCCTGAGCGAGTTGAAGCAAAAAGAGCAGCAATCCTCAGTAGTCATTGACACTAGTGATGAAGCGAAAGCAATGCAGATCATCGGCAATAACGGCATGGCACCGGAGATTAGAAACGGAAAGATCACACTGCCAATCATGGCTAAAGAAAGAATAGCGAGTGTAAACAGGCAATTGGTGAACGATGGAATAGAAGTGTATGAGATGAGCATCATTAAAAATGATTTGGAGGCAATCTTTATGGACCTGATCAACAACTGAGCTATGACAATTTCTTTTGTAAACAGTTTGCAAAGCGAATGGATTAAGCGGAAACGTAGTCTTGCTTCGTGGCTTGCCATTGTCGGAGGCTTTTTTACTCCTTCAATAATTATCGTGGCAAGGATCGTTCACTCCGACAGACTGCCCGCGCTCTATGAAGCTTCGGGATTTTGGAAACTTCTTTGGAGGAACAATTGGGAATCGATGGCTTTGTTCTTATTGCCGATAGGCGTGATACTGGCAACGAGCCTGGTAACTCAGATGGAGTATAAGAACAACACGTGGAAACAACTACATACCGTTCCTTTAAGCCTCACCACGATTTTCTTTTCCAAGCTGGTGATCATCCTTGCTATGATGCTTCAATTCTTTCTCTTGTTTAATATCGGCATTTACTTGTCGGCTGTAATTCCTTACTTGCTTTTCCCAGGCGTGTCCTACCCGAAAGAATCCATTCCCTTTATGTGGTTCTTAAAGGAAAACATGTATTATTTCGTTGACTGCCTGCCCATCATTGCTCTGCAGTACCTGATAAGTTTGAGATACAAGAATTTCCTCATTCCAATTGGTGCCGGCTTCATGCTTTGGGTTGCTGCACTTGGTTCACTTTCGTGGAAATACGGTTATGTCATCCCTTACACATATAGCATGTTCAACTTCCTGAAAGGCGAGGTGGTAAGCAAAGCAAGCGTTCCTGCTGCAAACATCCACTGGATGGCGGTGGGCTACTTCATTGCAATCACTGGTGCAGGATATGTGCTCTACGTTACAAAAAAGGAGAAAGGCTGATGACCAGTTGCTTACGATTTCTTTGGTAGCACGTATTTTGCAAAGACGAAGTAGTAACCTGCCGAAGAGACACTTGATCCAATGAACATGCCAACGAGGATATCGAATGGATAATGTACACCCAGATAGATTCGTGAGGTAGCGACTAAAGACGCCCAGAAGAAAACAGGGACAAATACAAACCATCGTGGGTAAAGCAGAGTCAATGCCATTGCCGATGCAAAAGCTTCCGTTGTATGCCCGGAGGGTAACGAATAGCCTCCTCCTACGCTGAGTTGCGCAATGCGCGAATCTATTTCATATGGCCGCGGCTCTGAAAACGTTTTCTTCATCACATAAGAAATCAATCCGGCTACTGCAATGCTTAAGATAATATAGAGCAACGACAGCCTGCTTTGCTTTTTGCCGGATTCGCGCCTGAATTCCATGGCGATCGTAACTACTACCGGTATGCCAAAGCTTATATAACTGATCGAGTCAGAGATAAACTGAAAGAATGAAACGGTACGTGTAGCGGCAGGGTCTTGCCAAGCTGCAATAAAATCGAGCTGCGGGAGGCTGGGTGCAATGCCAATGCAGATGAGGATGCCGCACAGATAAATAAAGATGGTTGAAAGCTTAACAGGTTGACCGGGTAGCATCAGAGGTTGATTGAAATTTTGGCAAATATAAGGATCACTCAACTTATGAATTAAGGCTTCAGCAGAGATCAGGTTACGGACTTAGAGCCGGGCTCGCCTGGAGGCTTATTTTTTTTAAAAAGATGGGTATAATTTAACCTACCGACTCTAAAAATTACTTTCTTTGCCGGAGAATTGACATAAAAAACAACCACTATGGCAAAATTACGGTTCGAGGCATTAAAAAAACTGAATGAGCGGCTCAAAGTCCACGTTGATCTGCCCACACCCAACATTTCGCACTTCTTTGGCGAAAACGTGTTCGGCATGGAGCAGATGCGGTCTACTTTGGCGCCTGCTGTTTACAAAAAAGTAAATAGCGCTATCAAAAACCATGAGAAAATAGACGAGGCAACAACCGATGCAGTAGCGTCTGCGGCAAAAAGCTGGGCAATGGCTAAAGGTGCCACCCACTTTACGCACTGGTTTCAGCCACTGACGGGAGGAACTGCCGAAAAGCATGACTCTTTTTTTGATGCACTCTCGGGAATAGAGAAATTTAAAGGAAGCGAACTGGTACAACAAGAGCCAGATGCTTCTTCATTCCCCAGCGGAGGTATTCGCAGCACGTTCGAAGCCCGCGGCTATACCGCATGGGACCCAACCTCACCTATGTTTTTGTACGGAAGGACTCTTAGTATCCCGACGGTCTTCGTTTCTTATACAGGCGAAACCCTTGATGCCAAATCTCCATTACTTAAAGCATTGAAGGCGGTAGACCTCGCCGCAACGCAAGTGTGCCAGCTTTTTGATAAAGACATACAGCATGTGGTAGCTTCATTGGGATCAGAGCAAGAGTATTTTGTGGTAGACGAAGCCTTATACAATGCCCGCCCCGACCTGGTGATGGCCGGCCGCACTGTATTTGGTCACGCTCCGGCTCGCGGACAGCAATTGGAAGATCATTATTTTGGTACCATTCCTTCACGTGTTTATGACTTCATGCGCGACTTTGAAATCGAATGCTGGAAGCTAGGAATCCCTGTGCGGACACGTCACAATGAAGTAGCGCCAAGCCAATTTGAAGTAGCGCCTTTATTTGAGGAGGTGAACGTGGCCAACGATCACAATCTTTTGATGATGGATGTGATGAGCAGAGTAGGAGAGAAGCACGATCTGAAAATACTTTTTCATGAAAAGCCTTTTGCCGGAGTGAACGGAAGCGGCAAGCACAACAACTGGTCGCTAATCACTGACACAGGCGTGAACTTGTATGCACCTTCCAGCTCTGCGCGCGACAACTTACTCTTCCTTACATTCTTTATCACCACCATCAAGGCTGTGCATGAGCATGCCGACTTGTTGCGTGCCAGCATCGCCACACCGGGCAATGACTTTCGCTTAGGCGCTAATGAAGCACCTCCTGCAATCATGTCTGTGTTTATTGGTACTCAAATGACTGCTGTACTGGATGAACTGGAGAAGAAGGGAAATGTAAAAATCGAGAAGGGCGACAATATGTACATGAAACTGGGCATCGACCAGATTCCTGAAATCATCTTGGACGCCACTGACCGTAACCGCACTTCGCCTTTCGCCTTCACCGGCAATAAGTTTGAATTCCGCGCCGTAGGTAGCAGCGACAACTGCGCCACTGCCATGACAGCATTGAACCTGATCGTTGCTGATCAATTGGATAGATTCTTTGCAGAAGTAAGCAAGTTGATTGAAAAAGGAGAAGAAAGACGTTTGGCTGTCGTTAATGTCTTGAGAAAGTACATTAAAGAATCAAAGGACATTCGCTTTGGAGGCGATGGTTATTCTGACGAATGGGTTAAGGAAGCTGCCAAACGCAAGTTGAACAACGTGAAGAACATGCCGCGCGCTTTGGATGCGTACTTGACCAAGAAATCTGCAGAGCTCTTCGAAAAACATGCTGTACTTACTCATAAAGAAGTGGAGGCTCGCAATGAAATCAGGCTGGAGTCTTACATCAAGCGTGTACAGATTGAAGCTCGCGTAATGGGAGACTTGGCCATGAATCATATCGTGCCGACAGCCATCAACTATCAAAGCAAATTGATTACCAATGCCAATGGATTGAAGGGCTTGGGTGTTGATAACAAAGCAGTGATTCAAACGATCAAAGAAATTGCTGAACATATTGATACCATCAAGAAAAATGTAAGAGCGATGGTAGAAGAACGTAAGCGCGTAAACAAGATGACTGATACCCATAAGCGTGCGATCGCCTATTGTGATGATATCAAAGAGAAGTACTTCGAAGTAATCCGCGATGCCGTTGATGACCTCGAATTGCTTATTGATGACGAGGACTGGCCATTGGTCAAATACCGTGAACTGTTGTTCCTCAGATAAGAACTCTGTAAATGAAATGATAAGAGCGGTGAACAGCCGCTCTTATTTTTTGTCCAGTAGCTTGAGGATTGCTTCCCGTATCAATTCGGGATGTTGCCACGGCACGAAGTGATTCATGTCTTCTTTGATAATGAAATCTACTGAAGCCGCATTGACCAGCATTTTCTTTGCAAAGTCGGCATTGGCAGGTGAAACCAAATCATCTTTTTTTCCTTGTATTACCATTACTCGGCACGTAATGTTTTTCCAAAGAGGCAGCATTTCCTGCAACTCAGGTTTGAGTTTATAGATCTCTAAGTTTGACGCCTTGAAAGAGCGGGGTAAAATCCAGCTTAAAAACGGAGTAGCCAATGGTGCCCGGAACCATGTTTCATTCGGCTCCAGATCGGGATCGATTGAACCCGCGACAATCACCAAGCCATCAATCAGGTTTTGGTAATCCATTGCCATGCGTGCGACCACCGGCCCGCCCAATGAGTGCCCGACGAGAATTACAGGTTTATTGCTTTTATATTTTTCAAGAATAGGCTTGAGGTAGCCAGCCTGTTTCTCCAAGGATTTTTCTGCATACCCAAAATCAGAATCTCCAAAACCAGCACGGTCAACAGAGATAACTTGCGCCCTTTTCAGAATAGCGGTGTCTGCCATGAAATTGATAAAGGCACTAAGCGACCCGGGTGATCCGTGAACAAAAATGACTAACGGTAGATTTTCATCGCCTACATGCAAGTAATTAATCGAACGCCACTTGTCAACCTTGTATTGGTGTAATGTGCCCTTCTTCTCTTTATTAGAAAAGAATTTATCGATTTCTGAATGGCTCATCCGGAATTGCATGCATGAATCCATGATGAGAAGGAGCCCGCCAAAAACAAAGACGGCGATTACTAGTGCTTTAGCTTTTCTCATCCGTGAAATGTTCACTGAACACGGAGAATCTTTTTGTACGTGACAGGATCGTTAAGTATTTCGACCGCTTTTTTTACTTCCCTATCGTTGTTGAGGGAGAATTCTGCAGCGCCTTTCTCAAAATAATAGCGCGACACAATCTCATGTTCTAACAGAGATTTGATTTGTTCTTTGAAGAGTGTGAAATCGGACTGGTGAATTTCGGCAATCTTCTGCTTTACCAGCGCTACCTGCTGCTTGATTAAAGGCAGGTATTTTTCGTGCGCAGCTTCGTCCTCCAGTTCTTTTAATCCGGTCTCCAGTGAAGTTGTGTACTCCATCTTTTTCCCTTTCATCCAGTTTACAAATTCATCGTATTCCGCAGCGGTTAGTGCGAAACTCTTTGGTGTAGCAATAGACGCATGAGTTGAAGCATAAATGGTTGCATAATCAAAAATGAACCCTTGGCGGGCAAGAGCTACAGCGATTCCGGCAGGTTCATCTGAGTTCAACACAACGTCAGGTTCAACTCCACCGCCATCATAAACTACTCTGCCTGCTGAGGTTTTAAATTCTTTCTTGAGAGAATCGGGTACTGTGCCAACACTTCCGTCAGCCCTGCGATGGGTGTAATCCAAAACCTGAATGCAACGACCACTGGGTGTGTAGTACTTTGCTGTGGTTATTTTGATATAAGAATTGTAAGAGAAAGGCTTACCCATTTGCACGAGACCTTTGCCATACGATTTCTCGCCAACAACTACAGCCCGATCATAATCCTGCATTGTTCCGGCTACAATCTCAGAAGCGGAGGCGCTTCCTCTGTTAATCAAAATCACTAATGGAATATTTTCATCCAAAGGGTTTCCTTGAGTTTCGTAATCACGTAGCTCGCTTTTGCCTTTGGTAGCTACGACCAATTTTCCTTTTGGGATAAAGAAATTACAGATATCGACAGCTTCGTTGAGGTGACCACCTGGGTTGCCGCGAATGTCAAGGATTATTTTTTTAGCCCCTTGCTCTTTCAACGCCTGAATTCCTTTTTTTAATTCCTTGCTACAATCGGAGGTAAACTCAGTAAGTTGTACCAGTCCTATATCTTGTGACGGAACCATACCAAAGTAGGGCACACTGTTGATTTTTATTTTCTCACGTTTGAATTCCAGGTCGATTTGTTTGTCTTGTCCGAAGCGCTTCACACTCACTTTTACAAGAGAACCGATTTGGCCTTTCATCAACCTGCTGGATTCTTCAGCGGTAATTTTGGATAACTCAACACCGTTAAGTTTCATGATTTCGTCACCGATCTTCAAGCCGTTTCTATAGGCAGGATAATTCTCGAAGATCATGTTTACTACTGTGCGATTTCCGATGTTGATAGTAGATGCACCGATTCCGCCATACTGACCTGTATTTAATGTACGATAATCTTCTACCTCATCTTCAGGTATATAATTGGTGTATGGGTCGAGCGAATTAAGCATGGCATCGATTCCATTACGCGCCATCACGTTGGGATTTACATCATCCACATACAGTGAATTTACTTCCCTAAAGAGAGAACCGAATATTTCAAGGTTTTTGGCCAGTTCAAAGAAACGGTCTGCCGGAGGGGTGAATGACAGTAAAGTCAACCCCAGCACAGCAATTGAAAGGATAACCAGCTTTTTTTTCATGCAACGGATACAGAAATAGAAAACGGCTGCAAATTAAGCATGTTTCATAATTGGGCTAAAACTTGTC
>Ga0206976_1032_pt1 | contig 44905 bp, 43 predicted proteins | sample Alteio_BWOrgHeat_82_FD_152926 | JGI IMG/M metagenome (GOLD analysis project Ga0206976, IMG submission 152926) | Enriched cells from forest soil in Barre Woods Harvard Forest LTER site, Petersham, Massachusetts, United States -... | ecosystem: Environmental > Terrestrial > Soil > Temperate forest >... | reverse complement strand
TTATTGCCCGAGGATGGTAAGGCCGCTTACCTGGAAACAGGTGTATGGGCAAACAAAGCCATCAAAGAAGCGAAATTTTTTGGCGAAACTGTGGTTGTTGCTACTTCCAAAGAAAGCAATTTCACTTATATCCCTAAGGATTTCGAGATACCTAAGGATGCAGCTTATTTCCATATTACTTCAAATAATACCATCTACGGTACGCAATTGAAGAAATTCTTCAAATCGCCGATACCGGTTGTGTGTGATATGTCGTCAGACATATTCAGCCGTAAAATTAATATGGCTGATTTTGACCTGATCTATGCAGGCGCACAAAAAAACATGGGCCCTGCAGGTGTGACGCTGGTGATTGTTAAGGATTCCATATTAGGAAAAACAGGTCGTAAGATACCGGCCATGTTCAACTACCAGGTACAGATCGAAAATGGTTCGATGTATAATACCCCGCCTTGTTTTGCCATTTATGTATCCATGCTGACGCTGAACTGGTTAAAAGCAAAAGGCGGTGTCGCAGCAATAGAATTAGAAAATGACGCCAAAGCCAAAGCTTTATATACTGAAATTGACCGCAACCCGCTATTCAAAGGCGTTTGCGCCGTTGAGGACCGCTCACACATGAATGTTTGCTTTGTGGTTGAAAACCCGGAACATGAAAAACCATTCCTTAAATATTGTGACGAAAAAGGCATAGTAGGCTTAAAGGGCCACAGGAGCGTAGGCGGTTTCAGGGCTTCGATCTATAACGCGTTGCCGATAACCAGTGTACACGTGTTGATAGACGCGATGCAGGAATTCCAGGAAATGAATAAATAGTTAGTTGATTGGTTGATTAAGTTGATTTAGTGAGTAGTTCATTATTTAACTTATTCAACCTAATCAACTCAATCCAACTTAATCAACTATAACCATGATCAAAATATTAGCTAACGACGGTATCGATCCGATAGGCAAGAAAATGCTGGAAGATGCCGGTTTTTTTGTAGATACCAATAACATACCGCAGGATGAATTGCCTGTGAAATTACAGGCTTATGATGCCATCACCGTGCGCAGCGCGACTAAAGTACGTAAGGCCCTGATAGATGCCTGCCCAAACCTTAAACTGATAGGTCGTGGCGGGGTAGGTGTGGATAATATAGATGTGGATTATGCCAAAGAAAAAGGCATAGGCGTTTATAATACGCCCGCATCATCTTCATTATCTGTAGCCGAACTGGTATTTGCCCAATTATTCGGAGGTGTTCGCTTTTTACATGATAGCAACCGCAAAATGCCGGTTGAAGGCGGAACTAAGTTCAATGATCTTAAAAAAGCTTATGCAAAAGGCATCGAGTTGCGCGGTAAAACGTTAGGTATTTTAGGCTTTGGCCGTATCGGCCGCGAGGTGGCTAAAATCGCTATCGGCGTTGGGATGGATGTATTGGCTTATGATCTTTATCCTTTTAACCCTGAATTGGAAATAGTTTTGGGAGGAGGCACAACGGTTAAGGTAAGTGTAAAAACTGCTACCCAAGACGAAATTATAAAAACAGCTGATTTTATTACCCTTCATACACCTTTCGTTGATAAAGCGATATTAGGTGTTGCTGAACTGGCCCAAACAAAAAAAGGCGTTGGCCTGGTTAACATATCACGCGGAGGTTTAATTGATGAACTGGCTTTGATCGACGCTTTAAACAGCGGGCAAGTTTCTTTTGCCGCTTTAGACGTATTTGATAACGAACCAACTCCGCGCGAAGAAATATTGAAACACCCTAAAATATCCCTAACACCTCACATCGGTGCTGCAACCAACGAAGCGCAGGAGCGGATAGGGGTTGAGTTGGCGAGTTTGATTATCGGGCATTTTAAGAAATAATCCATTTACTCAAAATAAATTGTCATTCTGAGCATAGCGAAGAATCTGTCAGCGATAGATGCTTCGTTCCTCAGCATGACAATTTTGTTTTATACAGTTTCGGTTATTATAGAATGTAACTCACATCCTTCTCCGGTATCACAACCGGATACTCTTCTTCCTCCAAAGCATCAGCCAAAGCAAGCATACTGGTATCTTCACCATGCACCAGGAAGATATTCTTCAAACGAGCTTTATCCTGCTGTTTAGCAATATTTAACAAATCTTCATGATCGCCGTGGGCGCTTAGTACATCGGTTTGCTTGATGGTGGCATAAACGGATAGTTCGCGGTCTTTGATGTGAACGATAGGGTCGCCTCGAAGCAAACGGTGTCCTAATGTTCCTTTGGCACAGTAGCCGATGAACAGGATGGTGCAATAGTAATTCTGGATGTTATTGTATAAATGATCCTGGATGCGACCGCCCTCCAGCATACCGGCTGATGAGATGATGATGCAGGGTTCAAAATAATTAGACACATCGCGGCTATCATTCATATTCTCCACATAAACCAGGTTGTCAAACTCAAACTCATCGCCTTGTTTGCGGTAAAATTCCTGCGCGTCCTCATTGACCAGGCTATGATGTTTCCTGAATATTTCAGTCGCATGAATAGCCATCGGGCTATCTACAAATACCCTTACGGGCGGCAGTAAGCCCTCACTAAATATCTTATTCAAAGAATAAACCAATGATTGTGTACGACCTATACTGAATGCCGGGATGATCAACCGTCCCGACTCTTTTATACAGGCTTTATCGATCATTTCTATCAAAGCCTGTTCAACGGTCCTGTCTTTGGTATGATAACGGCCTCCATAGGTTGATTCAGATACCAGGTAATCCACTTGCGGCAATTCCTGGGGATCATTGAGCACCGGATAGTTTTTGCGGCCTATATCGCCTGTAAATGCGATACTCTTTTCCTCACCGTGCTCTTTTACTTTCAATACAGCCGCGCCCGCGCCTAAAAGGTGGCCTACAGGGATAAAGGTCAATTCAATATCGCCATTGATCTTAAACGGCCTGTTAAAGCCGATGGTAACAAAACGGTCAACCGTATCAAACACATGCTTTTGCAGGTATAAAGGCTGTTGAACGTTATCGCGCCTTTTGCGGTTATGCTTGCGGCCTTTTTCGATTTTATTCATAAAGATGCGCACCGAATCTAATAACAGTAATTCGGTCAGATCAGCAGTTGCGGGTGTACAAAGTATCTGCCCCTCAAAACCCATACGAACGAGTGTAGGTAGATTGCCTGAATGGTCTATATGAGCATGTGTCAAGATAACCACATCAATGTCTGACGGGTTAAAAGGAAAGTTCTCGTTTGATTGTACGCTGCGGTCCTTTTCGTAATCCAGCCCGCAATCTATCAGTATTTTATATTGGTCAACCTCAAGCAAATGCATACTCCCGGTAACCTGCCGGGCCGCCCCGTGTATAGTTAGTTTCATTCTTCTTTAGTCGATAGTCAATGGTCGATGGACCATGGCTATTTGTATTTTTTAAATTTAGTAATTCTATGGACTATCGACCACAGACTATGGACTTCCTTACAATTCAAACTGCAACTGGCTCAAATATCGGTAAAGGCCTTTGTCCAGGCTAAGCAATTCTTCGTGACTTCCGCTTTCTATTATTTTACCCTTCTCCAAAACTATGATTTTATCTGCTTCGCGGATAGTTGAAAGGCGATGAGCGATGATAATTGACGTACGATTCTTCATTAATTCTTCCAACGCTTCCTGTACCAAACGCTCGGATTCTGAATCAAGCGAGGAGGTGGCCTCATCAAGTATCAATATAGACGGATTCTTGAGCAATGCCCTTGCAATAGCTATACGCTGCCTTTGTCCGCCTGATAATTTAACGCCGCGCTCGCCAACTACCGTATCATAACCCTCCGGGAACGACATAATAAACTGGTCTGCATTAGCGCGCTGCGCGGCCTGGATAATTTCCTCTTTCGATGAACTCAGTTTCCCGTAAGCTATGTTCTCTTGTATTGTCCCGCCGAAAAGCATTACATCCTGCGGAACAATGGCCACCTGGTTGCGGATATCGGTCAATGAATAATCACTGGATGGCCTGCCGTCAAACAAAATAGTGCCGCTTTGCGGATGATAGAATTGCAGTATCAAAGCCGCCATAGTTGATTTACCAGACCCGCTCGGCCCCACAATAGCTACCTTTTGACCCGTTTTTGCCCCAAAAGAAACCCCTTTTAGTACTTCTATCTCCGGTCGGGATGGGTAATGGAAATTCACCTCATCAAAAGCGATATCACCGTTGATTTTTTGTTTGATGGTATTGTCGATCTCGTTGATGGATACTTCCTCTCCGGTCTCAGCTAAAATCTCTAACACCCGTTCACTCGCGCCAACCGCCTTTTGCATATTGGCATACATCTCAGGGAAACTACCCATAGACGCAGCAACAAAAATGCCGTATATTACAAACTCGGTTAACTGCCCCGTGGTTAAGGTTCCATGACTCACCAATACTGAACCATACCATATAACACCTACGATCGCCCCAAACAAACAAAAAACGATGAAGGATGCGAATATCCCCCTAAATTTGGCCCCCTTTACGGCGATATCCACTACTTCGCGCAGGTTCTTATTATATCGGCCAGCTTCAAATGCCTCGTTAACAAATGCTTTTACATTGGCGATGCCCTGCAGTGTTTCTTCAACTACCGTATTTGATTCGGCCAGTTTATCCTGTGCCTGGCGGGATAGCTTACGGATAAATCGCCCAAAAACTACAGCTACCACGATTAGCACCGGCAGCATCAGCAAGAGGGTAAGGGTTAATTTGATAGATACGATAATGAGCAAAGTAACACCGCCGACGAATAAAATAAGCTGCCTGATCATTTCGGCGAAGGTGGTGGTAATAGCGTCTTGTATCTGCGAGAGGTCGGCGGAGATACGGCTGTTTAATTCGCCCACCCTGCGGTTGCTGAAGAAATTCATCGGCAGGGTGATCAGCTTAAAATAAGTATCGCGCCTGATATCAGCCAGCGACCTTTCGGCCACCTGCACAAACCACACCACCCTGAAAAATGAAATAATAGCCTGTACAAACAACACAGCAAAAGCCAGTTCGCCTATGCCGGTAAGCGTGCCGGGCAGGTAGGAATATTTTTGTTTGCCGTGAGAGGCATCGATCAAAGCGCCTAAAAATTTGGGGAAAGCAAGCCCGGTTAAACTGGTCAGGAATAAAAACACCATCGCGGCCGCAAACTTGCCCCTGTATGGTTTTACATAAGCTAATAAACGGAATACGTTTTTTAAACTCTGGCTATTGATCTTTGCCTTGGGTAATTCCTCTTTCTGTTTATTGCCACTGTTTAAACTTCCGCGTCCTCTTGCCATTTATTTCGGATAAATTAATTAGCCTGCTAAATTAAGCCTTAACAGTCCGTTTTCGCATTAATAAGTATAAAATTGACCCAAGCATGAGAACAAAAATGATTACATGGGTCTGTTGGGTCTTGTCTTGCTGTTGTTTTTGCTTTAAGATGTCCTGTTTTAACTGGTCTGTTTGCTGGCGTAGCCGGTTTATGGTATTCATAAAGGCAAGGTTAGTATTTTCGGCCTCTACAGAATGGGTTTGAACCTGTTGCTGCTGAAAGGTGCGGTAATCCAGCAGTACCTTTATTTCGCGGAAGATATCTTCATCAGAGTGGACAATATCCGTCAGGATATCATTCGACCTGCGGATATCCTTTTTCGTTTGCATCCCAAAAATGCCGGTATGCTTTTTTAAACTTTCGTCATATTGCCCGAATTTCTGTGTACGCACATCGAGCATATCATTGATCTTTTTCCGCTGAAGCTGGTAGGTGAGTGAATCGGCATTTGTTTTTTGCGCAAAACTATGCGCGCACAACAAACACAGTAAAAGAGGTAAAATAAACTTTTTCATAGATAGGGTAGATTACTCAAAATCAATGATCACACTGTCGCCCAGGCCAAGCCCCAGCAGGCCGCTGGCGTTACCTTTATTGATGGCGATCTCCAGGTGGTCACTTATGCCAAATAAACACAATTTTTCACCCTCAGGCACTTCATTATAATGCCAGCTCAGGTGATTGATCGTTTCGTTGCGTTTAAAATATAGGGTAAACTGCCTCCCTTGCTGCACCTGGTTAAAAAATTCCTTGGTGATATTAGTGATCACATTCTGGAACGAATCGATATAAATTACCGCCCCTTTGATCACATTCTTTTCAACAACAGGTTGCAGGTTCATTTTCTTTTCAACAGTGGTTACCGGCAGGCCAATGTCCTGCAATTTACCGCCACTGGCTAAATGACAGGCGGCCTTTACAAATATATCGGCAAGCGGGAAATGCAAAAACTTAAGGTCCTGCATAATGTTGATCTCCGCCATTTCATCCGGGTCGGTATCAAACATCAGCGAGAATATGCCGTTATCCGCGCCAACAAAGTAGTGGTTTTTATAACGCACAGCCAGGTATTTGGTGCCGGTATTATAAACCGTGTCTATACCGATAAGGTGTACGGTTGATTCAGGAAAATAATAGAAACTGTTTTTTAGTATAAAAGCCGCCTGCTGCACATTAAACACAGCAACACTATGGGTAATATCGATAATTTTTACTTCGGGCAACAATTTTAAGATACTTCCTTTGAGGGCTGCCTGGTAAATATCCTTATCGCCCAAATCAGTAGTTAAAGTTATAATTGCCATTAATTTTTCAAATATTTATTGCTAATCTTGTACACGTATTAGATGCTACAAATATTCAATTTTTAATTCATAAAAAATCCGCAACTATAAAATCATTTACTGTTGAACGAACTAAAAATATCAATTGACAACATAAACCCCGCAGTTTTATGGGGACCGAATAACGATCATTTCGAGATCATCAAAAAACAATATCCAAAGCTAAAACTGGTTGCACGCGGCACCGAGCTTAAGGTTTTGGGCGATGACCATGAGCTGGCTATTTTCGATGAAAAATTTAGCCACCTGCTAAATCATGTGGAGAAATTTGAGAACCTGAACATCACCGATCTGGAAAGGATATTGGGATCGAAGGCCTCGCCAAGCGCTACGGAAGCTCCGGTTGATAAATCAACAACAGGTGAGGTGCTGGTCTTTGGGCCTAATGGCATCATGGTTAAGGCCCGCACGGCTAACCAGAAGCGCATGGTTACCGCCATCAATACCAATGATATCTTGTTTGCCATCGGGCCGGCAGGTACGGGTAAAACTTATACCGCGGTAGCATTAGCGGTGCGCGCTTTGAAGAATAAAGAGATCAAACGTATCATCCTTACACGCCCGGCTGTTGAAGCAGGGGAGAACCTCGGGTTTTTACCCGGCGACTTAAAGGAAAAGATCGATCCGTATTTGCGCCCTTTATATGATGCGCTCGATGATATGATCCCGGCTGAGAAGTTGAAGGTTTACCTGGAAAACCGTACGATTGAAATTGCCCCGTTGGCGTTTATGCGTGGCCGTACATTGGATAATTGCTTTGTGATACTGGATGAGGCGCAAAACGCCACCGATATGCAGTTAAAAATGTTTTTAACGCGTATGGGGCCAACAGCCAAGTTTATTGTTACCGGCGACGTAACGCAGATAGACTTACCTAAAAAACAGCAATCGGGCTTGCATACCGCCCTGCGCATATTAACGGATATAAAAGGTATCGAACTAATTTACCTTACCGGGGAAGATGTAGTTCGCCACAAACTGGTACGACGGATATTGGAGGCTTACGGGGATATACAATAATAGTGATCAGAGATTGGAGGTTAGAGATTAATTATCCTATTCCATTAACCAAAAACAATGTATTCCTAATCTCTAATTAACTAATCTCCAATTAACTAACACAATGAACGCAATAAAAGAGACACATTTTCAATTTCCAAAACAAACCGGCTTTTATAAAGGGAAAGTTCGGGATGTATATACGATAGATAATAAATACCTGGTCATGGTAGTTACCGACCGCATTTCTGCGTTCGATGTGGTGCTGCCGGAGCCTATCCCTTATAAGGGGCAGGTTTTAAACCAGATCGCAGCCAAATTTTTAAGCGCTACTGCTGATATCGTTCCTAACTGGGTGATTAATGTACCTGACCCAAGCGCAACCGTAGGGCGTATATGCGAGCCATTTAAGGTTGAAATGGTGATACGCGGTTATTTGGCAGGGCATGCCTGGCGCGAATACAGTTCTGGTAAAAGAACAATATGCGGCGTAAGCATGCCGGATGGCCTAAAGGAGAACGATAAACTGCCTGAACCTATCATCACCCCCACAACAAAAGCGTCGGTAGGGCATGATGAAGATATATCCCGGGAAGATATATTGGCAAAAGACATAGTTGCTAAAGATGATTACGAAAAACTGGAAAAATATACCAGGGCATTATATCAGCGGGGAACGGAAATAGCTGCCGAAAGAGGGCTGATTTTGGTGGATACCAAATATGAGTTTGGCAAGGCTGATGGAACGATATATTTGATCGATGAGATACATACACCCGACTCATCGAGGTATTTTTACAAGGATGGATATGCAGAAAGGCAAAATAATAACGAGCCGCAAAAGCAATTATCAAAAGAATTTGTAAGAAAATGGTTGATCGAAAACGGCTTCCAGGGTAAAGACGGACAGGTAGTGCCATTAATGACATCGGATATAGTTAACTCAATATCAGAGCGTTATATTGAATTATTTGAACAAATCACCGGTGAGGGCTTCGTTAAACCCTCAAATGACCAGGTATTGGACAGGGTAGAAGGGGCTATAAAGAAATTGTTAACCACTTTGTAATTTTTTATTGTAGATAAAAAAATTATATCTTAGTAGCATAAATAACAAGAAATGAAATTCACTGTTGATAAGCACGAAAAATACGTTTTGTTGAAACTAAATGAATCCAAATTAAATTCATTGGTTACTCCGCAATTAAAATCCGAGTTGATATTAATTAACACAGAGGGGCAGAGAAACATCATCATGGATCTTTCGCAGATTAAATTTGCTGATTCATCAGGATTAAGCAGTCTGCTGGTTGGTCATCGCTTATGTAAAAATGCAACCGGTGTATTTATCCTGGTTGGCTTAAATGATGCCGTTTCGCGCCTGATCGCTATATCTCAATTAGACAGCGTACTTTCTATTGTTCCTACTACTGAAGAAGCAATTGACCTTGTTTTTATGGAAGAGGTTGAAAAGCAATTGAAGAAAGAAGCAAAATAAGCATTATGATTGTTTACCCTACATGAGATTTGAGGTAACAATACTTGGAAGCAGTTCAGCGACTCCTATATACAACAGAAACCCCTCGGCACAAGCCCTTAATATTAACGAACATTTATACTTAGTTGACTGCGGCGAAGGCACCCAGCAGCAGATGCTGCGTTTTGATGTTAAAGCAAGCCGTATAGATCATATATTCATCAGCCATCTTCACGGCGATCATTATCTTGGCCTGGTGGGGTTATTATCGTCCATGCACCTGAACGGGCGTATAAAGCCTTTAAAGTTGTTCGGTCCGCCTGAATTAAAAGAGATCATAGACCTGCAGTTAAAATATTCTGAAACTGAGCTGCAATACCACCTTGATTTTATCTTTACCCATACCGATAAAGCTGAAGTGATCCTTGATAACCAGGATATTACAGTTGAAAGCATACCGCTTGAGCACCGCATAGCCTGCACAGGGTTCTTATTCAGGCAGAAGAAAAGGTTAAGAAAGCTGATGAAAGAGAAGATCGAGCGGTTGAATATCCCTGTCGAGTTTTATTCTGCGATAAAAAAAGGTGAAGATTATGTATCGGCGGATGGTAAACTTTATAAAAACGCGGATATCACCATCAGTCCGGATGAGCCTAAAACTTATGCATATTGTTCTGATACTTTATATAGTGAAAGCTATTTCGCACAGATCAGTAATGCCGACCTGCTTTACCACGAATCTACTTTTCTTAACAATATGCTCGAAAGGGCGCAAAGCACCCTTCATACAACTGCTTTGCAGGCCGGTGAGGTTGCTTTAAAAACCAATGCGAAGAAATTGTTGATCGGTCATTTTTCTGCCCGTTATAAAACCCTGAATGAACTTCTGGACGAAGCCCGCAGCGTTTTTCCTGAAACAGAATTAGCTATAGAGGGGAAGACGTTTATTATATAGATGTGCAGATATGCAGATGCGAAAATGTGCAGATTGTTAAAAAAATATAAGAGCGTTAAATCGAATTTGCACATCTGCATATCCACTCATCTGCACATCTACTCCTTCTTTCCCCCAAAAACTGAAAAGCTCACGTAACGTTTTGGATGCGCTTTAAGATCAATAAACAAACTATTCAGGTTGCTTGAAGCCTGGTCAAGGTTTTTATACAATTGATCGTCGTTCAGCAATAAGCTCAGTGAACCATGCCCGTTATTTACCTTATCTATCGCAGCCTGCAGATCGGCCACGGCTTTGTTAGCATTGTCCATGGTCTGTTTGATGTTTGAATGAGACAGATCATTACTGAATGTTTCAAAATTGCCTGCAATGGTATTTAAGTGCGATGTACTGGTCTTTAAGTTATCCGAAACCGCTTGGGCGTTGGTCATTATCTCATTGATGTGCCCGCTTTGCGAACCAACCAGTGCATCTATCTTTTTGGTAGTACCTTCAAGCGTTTCAAGCGAATTGGCAATACTCAAAAAACTACGGTCAACATTTTTTTGAAAATCCGGGTTTAATATTTTGTTGATGGCAGCTAATGACGAATCCATTTTTGAAATAAGATTTTCAGCTTTCTTCTGTATTGGCTGCAGGCTTTCGGCCAGGCTTCCCTGTATATCCGCTTGCAAAATATCACCGTCTTCGGCGTTTACCTTACTATTGCCCATTTCAAAAACAATAGCTTTTGAACCCAAAAGATCGGTGCTTTCCAATTTGGCAAGCGTGTTTTTAGGTATATTATATTGAGGATCAATTTTAAATTCAACAGTGGTGCGGCCATCAGGCTGTAATTGCATTTTTGAAACACGCCCTATCTGGAAGCCGTTTACCAATACCGGTTTGGATACGGTAAGGCCCTCAACGCTTTTGTAAACAGCATAAAATTTATTTGATCCGGAAAATACATCGTTGCCACGTAAATAACTGTAGCCCAATATTAATATGGTTATTGTGATGGCAGTTAATACCCCTACTTTAGTTTCGTTCGATATTTTCATAAGATAGATTTGGGTGCAAGTTATGAGTTATAAGTAGTGAGTTGTGATAATGAATTTACAATTTGAGCATATTGTTAGTAATATGGAGCTTTGTTTCATATAATGTTCGTCAGATTATAGCATTGCTTACAACTCATCGCTCATTACTTAAAACTCATTTTGACACCTGTTCTACTTCGTCCTTATAATTTATTAAGGCGCGTACAATGGAATCAACTATTTCATTCTGGCCCTTTTCCGAATTTAAATATGCTTCGTCATCCGGGTTGTTAATATAACCGGTTTCAACCAATACAGCCGGCATCGCGCTATGACATAAGACCAATACGCCCTGTTCCCGGATGCCTTCGCTGCGCCTGCCGTCGGTGTCAACAAACTCCGTGTTGATAAGGTTTGCCAGGTGTATGCTTTGCTTACGGAACTTGGCTTTATACTCACTGATCAGAATTGCAGTCTCCGGGTCATTTGGATCAACGGTGCTATTCATTTCCGAATCGTCTTCTATTTGCGTTTGTTTTATGGCTTTTTCTTCTTCCTTGGTGCGCCAGGTTCCATATACCAGCATCAAAACACCTTTGCCCGAACGATCGGGAACGCTGATATATTTATAAACAGGTTTGTGATGCTTGTGGCCAACTAACTCGCGTTCTGTTTTATTAGCTAATGAATTACAATGCAATGAAATGAAAAGATCGCCTTTATTTTCATTTGCGATCTCGGCGCGCCGCGGCCACGAAACATCTTCATCTGTTTTACGCGTAAGCACTACCTTAACCCCATTTATCTGTTTTTCTATGGCAACCTGCAATTTTAGTGCGATGGCAAGCGTTACATCTCTCTCAAAGGAATAGCTGCCGGAAGCACCCGGAGAGAAATGACCTACGCTGCCGGGAGGGCGAACACCATGCCCTGCATCGACAATAACTGTTTTAATTTTAAAGCTGCTGTCTGTTGGATTTTTCTTTGCTGAAGCAAATGATTTAAGAGGAAAAAACGAAAGGAAAATAACAAATGCTGATAAACTGTAAATCAATCTTTTCAATGCCCTTTTTTTCATCAGTATAATCTATTTTTTTTATTTGGTGGTGAAGTGATCATATTATTCGCCACCATTGTGCTAAATAATCGTGATGGTTTCATTATTTTTGAACGCTGTTAATACCTGCAAAATTACTATTCATAATTTATTTTGAAATTCGCTCGTCTATTTTTTCTGCTCGTAATAGTTTTAATGGTAAAAATAATAGCATCTGCAAAAGTCAGCAGGTTTGAAGGCCACAGGCCAATTATTGATACTATTATTAAGCTGGACTCTGTACGAGACAAAAAACTGCTTAAAGTTAAAAAATCTGCGGCAACTTCGCGAACAAAAAATGCAAAGGCAGGCAGCGATACTACGAAAAAAGACAAAGGCGGATTAAAATCGTTAGTTACAGCCCATGCGGAAGACTCCACCCGTTACGATGATGTGCATCAAATTTTATACCTCTATGGCCGCGCCCGCGTTACTTATGAGGACTTTGAACTGGATGCCGATTACATTAAGGTTAATGAAAAAGACCATACCATATATGCAAGCGGGCAGATAGACCCGGTAACCAAAAGATATATAGGCCGGCCAATTTCCAAACAGGGTAAAGAGAAACCTGTCACATCAGACTCTCTCAGGTTTAATTATACTACCAAAAAGGGTAAGATATATAATGCTACCTCAGAACAGGAAGGAAATTTTATCTCGGGCGGGCAGATCAGGAAGTTAAATGAGGATGAGGCGGCCTATCGAAACGTTATTTTTAGTACCTGCGACAAGCCTTACCCCGAAACAGATTTCGGCATTGTGATCACCAGAGGTATCGGTGAAAAAAACCAGATCATTTCGGGCCCGGCATATTTAGAAATTGAAGGGATACCACTTCCACTGGCTATTCCTTTCGGGTTCTTTCCAAAACCTAACACACGTACATCCGGTATCATTATCCCAACATTTGGCGAGGATTCCAAACTGGGCTTTTATCTGAGGAATTTTGGCTATTACATGGCGCTGAATGACTATGTGGATCTCACCACTATGGGAACTATTTATACAAAAGGTTCTTATGAAGTAACTACTTCTTCCCGCTATTTTGACAGGTACAAGTATTCCGGAACTATATCCCTAAGCTATAGTTCAACAAATTATGGTTTGCCCGGTGATGCGCCATACAAAGATTTCCATATTGATTGGTCGCATAGCCAAAACCCGAATGCCAATCCCGGTACTACCTTCAGCGCCTCTGTAAATGCAGGTACCTCGGGTTATTACAGTCATAATGCAGCCGTTACGGGTTATAATCCCACTACATTAGTATCAAATACATTCCGTTCGAGTATTTCATATGGTAAGGTGTGGGCCGGTACCCCCTTCAATTTTACAGCCGATTTATCACACAGCCAGGATATTACGAATAAGACGGTCACCTTAGAGTTACCTACCTTTAGCTTCAACATGTCAACCATCAGTCCGTTCGACTCAAAAGACAGGGTAGGGGTGCAAAAATGGTATCAAAAAATCACAGTTGGCTATAGCTTACAGGGAACCAACAAGATCAATGATGTTCCTGAATCGGAATTATTTCAAAGTGCTACATTAACAAAACGCCTGCAAAATGGCTTTCAGCATCAAATACCGATAGGGTTTAGCCAAACTATAGCGAAGTATTTTCAATTTAGCGCCAATGCAAATTATACCGAGCGCTGGTATTTTCAAAGCATTCATGAAGAACATGCCAGGGGAAGTTACGCAGGTCACGACTCATTAATGTACGATACTGTAGCAGGTTTTAAAAGGGCAGGCAACTATACCCTTGGGGTATCTATGTCAACCAAGATATATAGCATGCTCACCTTTAAAAACAGTAAAGTAGAAGCTATCAGGTATGTGGCTACCCCAACCCTGAGCTTTAGCTATAATCCTGATTTCTCAAACCCCAGCTACGGTTATTATCAAACCGCTGTCAGCAGCGCCACTGTACCATACCAGGTTGTCGCAAATAAATATTCCATTTTCCAAAACTCGGTTTACGGAGGGCCATCACCGGGTAAAACCGCCGGCATGGGACTAAGCATTGATAATAATATAGAGGTAAAAGTGCGGCCGAAAAGTACCGATACCTCAACCACGGATAAAAAGATAAAAATATTGGAGGGTTTCAATATCTCCACCTTTTACAATTTTGCAGCCGATTCGATTAAGCTTTCACCCATACAGTTCTCAGGGCATACCGCTTTATTTAAAGAAAAGCTGAATATTAGTTTTAGCGGAAGCTTTAATCCATATGTTACCGAGGTCCGGGACTCAATTACTAACGGGCAGATCATTAAATACCAGCAGCCGACCAATCGTTTTACTTTCCAGGATGGCAAATTTCCTGTGCTAACCCAATTCAATTTTTCGGCAAGCGCCAGTTTAAACCCGGCGGTGTTTAGGCCTAAAGCCCCCTTACCGCCCCAGGGTTCCAGCATCCAAAATATGACCCCTGAACAGGCCCAAAGGTTAGCTATGCTTAACAGCGACCCTACTGCTTATGTTGATTTTAATGTTCCGTGGAACTTGTCGCTCAATTACAGCTTTAGTTATCAAAATTTATATACTGGTACTTCAATAAGCAATACAGTAATGATAAGTGGTGATGTAAATATTACCCCAAAATGGAAAATACAGTATAATACCAATTTCGATTTGAGGGCACGAAGCTTGAGCGGCGTACCTTCAATAGGTATCTATCGCGATCTGCATTGCTGGGATCTGTCAATGAATTGGCAACCGATTGGGTATTATAAATCTTATACCGTTACTTTGAAGGTAAAAGCAACTATATTGCAAGACTTGAAATTAACTAAAAGGAGCGATTACACCAGTAATCAGTACTATAACCCGAACGCGAGTGCGGGCCTATAACCCATTGCTTATCATATAAAATGCAGGCAGAAATAATAACTATAGGCGATGAAATACTGATCGGCCAGATCGTTGACAGTAACTCTGCCTGGATAGCGCAAAAACTCAATGCCATTGGCATCCGGGTAAAACAAATATCTTCAGTTTCAGACGATAAACAGCACATTTTGACGGCTTTGGCCGAGGCAAGCCAGCGAGCTGATATTATATTGATCACCGGTGGCCTTGGCCCTACAAGGGATGATATCACCAAAAAAACATTGGCGGAATATTTCGGTGTAGGCTTAGTGGAGAATAAAGAAGCGTTGGAGAATGTAGAAAAGATATTCAGGCGTATTAGAGGTACGCTTACCGAATTGCTTGAGGTAAATAAACAGCAAGCTATGGTACCCGAAAACTGCGAAGTGATACTAAACAAAAACGGTACAGCGCCCGGTATGTGGTTTAACTATCAGGGCAAAATATATATGTCGATGCCCGGCGTACCACATGAGATGATGTATATGATGGAAGAAGCGGTGATACCTAAGCTGAAAGCATCGTTAAAACTTCCTTTTATCATCCATAAAACCATATTAACAGCTGGAGAAGGGGAGTCATACCTGGCCGAAAAGATAGCGGATATTGAAGAATCGCTGCCGTCTTACATAAAATTGGCTTATTTGCCCAAACTTGGACAGGTGCGTTTGCGTTTAAGTGCTTATGGCGATGACGAGAAACTGTTGAATGACAAAGTAAATGAGTTTGCCGGGAAAATTGTCGAACGTGTTGGCAACGCTGTAGTTGCACAGGAAGACATACCGCTCGAAAAGGCTATTTTAAACCTGATGGAGAAAAACGAGCTTACTTTATCAACTGCCGAAAGCTGCACAGGTGGGTATATAGCACACCTGATCACACAGCATCCGGGATCGTCAAAAGTGTATTTTGGAGGAGCTGTGTCTTACTCTTATGAACTGAAGGAGAGTATATTAGGGGTTAAAAATGAAACGCTGTGGCAACACGGGGCGGTAAGTAAGGAAACGGTAACAGAGATGGTTGAAGGGGCTTTACTGAACTTTAAATCAGACTATGCTATTGCTGTTACAGGCATTGCAGGGCCTGATGGGGGCACACCTGAAAAGCCGGTTGGTACAGTGTGGATAGGCGTTGCATCGGCCCAAAAAACATTTGTAAAGCAGTTTTCCTTTGGGAATAAGCGGCAGCAAAATATAGAAAGGACTGCCGTTGCGGCCCTTAGTATGCTGAATACTTTACTAAAGGAATATAAAAGTAATTAACTAATTTTGACCCGATCAAGTATAAATTTATATGGCTAAATATCAACTTTTACTGCCAAAAATGGGCGAGAGCGTCGCCGAAGCTACAATAATCAAATGGAACAAAAAGCCGGGCGATCATATTGAAGCCGATGAAGCAGTAATGGAAATTGCCACCGATAAAGTAGATTCTGAGGTACCTTCACCGGTATCCGGGAAACTGGTAGAACAGCTTTGTAATGAGAATGATGTGGTACAGGTGGGCTCGGTTATCGCTGTGATAGAAACAGGGGAAGCCGAAGAAGAACAACCAGAAGTTGCTGCTCCTCAACCTGTTGAAGAGCCTGAAGAAGTAAAGCCGGAAGTAGCAGAAGAGCCTGAAGAACAACCGGTTGTATCAGAAGCTATTCCGGGTATCGATCAGTTGGAAGCTAAAGCAGCCGAAGTAGAAACTCCTGCCGATTTTAAAAGCTCGGCCCGGTTCTATTCGCCTTTGGTAAAAAATATTGCTGTACAGGAAGGAATTTCAATTGAAGAATTGGATAAAATTCCGGGTACTGGTGCCGAAGGCCGTTTAACAAAGGACGATCTTTTAAACTATTTACAGAACCCGTCTGCTGTGAAGCCTGTGCAGCAAGCCCCGGTTGAAGTTGCTCCGGAACCGGTTAAAACTCCGGAAGCTCCTCAAAAAGAAGAAGCAAAACCAACTCCTGCACCGGAAGTAAAACAAGCTGAAAAAATCGAAGAAATTAAGTCTGCCCCGGCACCTGCTACCTCCGTTTCGGGTGGAGATGAGATCATAGAAATGGACAGGATGCGCCGCCTCATCGCCGATCACATGGTGATGAGTAAGCAAACCTCTCCGCACGTTACCTCGTTTGTGGAAGCCGATGTAACCAACCTGGTGTTATGGCGCGAAAAGAATAAAAATGCCTTTGAAAAACGCGAAGGTGAAAAAATAACATTTACCCCTATCTTTATTGAAGCGGTAGTAAATGCCATAAAAGATTACCCGATGATTAATGTTTCTGTAAACGGAACACAGATCATTAAAAAAGCAAATATCAATATCGGTATGGCTACGGCCCTGCCAAGCGGCAACCTCATTGTACCGGTAATTAAAAAGGCTGATGAATTGAACCTGGTCGGGCTTACCAAATCAGTTAATGACCTGGCCAACCGTGCCCGTAACAATAAATTGCAGCCCGATGATGTAAAGGACGGTACATTCACCATCACTAACGTAGGTTCATTCGGGAATGTGATGGGTACGCCGATCATCAACCAACCACAGGCAGCTATTTTAGCTGTGGGCGCTATCAAAAAGAAACCGGCTGTTATCGAAACTAAAACAGGCGATGTGATCGCTATCAGGCACATGATGTTCCTTTCCTTATCCTACGACCACCGTGTGGTTGATGGCGCTTTGGGCGGATCATTCGTTCGCCGTGTGGCCGACTATTTGGAAGCCTGGGATATTGATAGGGTGGTGTAAGCCACGCTTAAAGCATAATTTTAAATAGAAAGGCCGTCTGATCAGATGGCCTTTTTACATTCTTTTATTTTTTGAAACAAACATCACCGATATTTACTTACTCATTTGCTAATTAGACCAATATGAAAAGATTATCACTTGTTTTTGCTTTGTTGATCTGTGCCTGCTCGGCATTTTCGCAAACACCGCCAATGCGGTTGACCACAGATGCATTTGCTGACGGTGCAATTATTCCTTTAAAATACACGCAAGCATCTCCCGAAGGCACAGTTTCACCGGCTTTAACCTGGACCAACGTGCCTCCAGGCACACAAAGCTTTGTGCTATGGATGCACGATGTTGATCTGGCATTAAATAAAACCTCCGAAGATAATTTACACTGGCTGGTATGGAATATCCCAGGGCAAAACACCGCATTGGCTGAGCATATACCCGATGGCTCACAGCTCCAGGATGGCAGCTACCAGGTGAGTTACAACGGGCCTCATTATCGCGGGCCCGGCGCACCGGCTGCGGGGCCGCTCCATCATTATGTATTTGAGCTGTTTGCGCTGGATATAAAACTGGATGAGAAACCAGGCAGTACTGCTTTGGAAACTAAAACCAATATTTTTAAGCTAATGCAGGGGCATATTATAGGTAAAGCGGCGTATGTAGGCTTATTTCATCGACCTCAGTAAGGAATAGGGTATAAAATTAAAGCCCCAATATTATGTGCACAAGCGCATAATATTGGGGCTTTAATATATAATTGAAAGGAGAGATTAATTTTGTGCAGTCGCACTCCAGCCATCACCCCAGCCATTACTGCTTCCGCCTTTGGTGTCTTTTACAAGTTTATCATATTTAACCGCCTGGTGCGGGGTTAATACATTTTTGATCTTTTTAATGGTGGCTACACGCAATGGACGCAACTTCACCAGCATTTTGTTAGTATTGCCATTTTCTTTTTGTTTGATCTTATCAAACTTCTCTGCAGATTCCTTATAAATGGTGGTGATCTGTGCGGTTTGCCTATCGGTAAGCTTTAATTCTTTTTGCAAACCTTTAGCCTTTTCTGCCGGGTCGGTAATTCCGGGATGATTGCTTTGGGCTTGACTTGCTGTCGCAAGTCCGATAAACAAACAACATATTAACAGGAATTTTTTCATCGCTTTTAAGGTTTTGATAAGTTAAATAATATATAAATATAGCTATAATTATGTGAACAACAGAAAATAGCTATTTGATTTATATTTCTATATTTTTCTATTTGATATCACCATTTCATACTTGCAATAACCGGAAAAAATGGAACGAAGATGAAAGACCTTGCCCCATAGGGGCTACCCGTTTGTAGGAAAATCCCAACCCCCAAATTTTGCCCCATAGGGGCTACCCATTAGCCATCGAGCAGGTCGTGGAAAATGTATTTTTCGTCATATTCAACTGCATAGTCTTTGAGTATATCCAGGTATTCTTCTTTGAAGGTTTTTTGGGAATGATGTTGTTTCTGATTCATAATATATTTAACCACGCTATCTATTTGCGAGCGGCTATTGCTGAATGCACCATATCCTTCCTGCCAATAGAATTTACTACCGGTAAATCTTTCCTTATTTATAAATTCAGAACTATCCCCCTTTACCAATCGCATCATATCAGAAATAGATTGTTGGGGGTTAAGTCCCACAAAAAGATGCAAATGATCAGGCATTGAATTTATGGCCAATAATTTATGACCATTATTTTGCAAAATACCGGTAATGTATTGGTGCAGACGTTCTTCCCATGTACGGCTTATCAAGGCGTTTCGATATTTTACCGCAAACACACAGTGAATATACAATTGGGTATAGGTATTTGGCATAATGATAAAGTTATATCCAAATGTAATATTTACCAGCAAACGTACAAAGGGTAGCCCCTATGGGGCAAAGGATTGGGGGTTGACCTTTTCTACAAACAGGTAGCCCCGCTGGGGCATATTTGATCTCTTCATCCCAAAACCTAACAAAAAAGGCCCCAATTAAGGAGCCTATTTTTCATAAACAAAACCTTAGTTTATTGAAAAACTTTGGCTGCTTGTTTTTTTGCCGGGGCTAAACTGACCCCATTCAGCTGATCGGCAAAGGCTATGAAGGCCTTGTCTTCCAATATACGGTGCTGATTGGCGATCAGATTTTTAAGATTGATCTTTCCGATAACAAATTTGTAACTGCCTGAATAGTAGCGCTCATGGATATGCTCGAAATCTAACGCCTCAACCAAACTATCATCTTCATACCTCAAATAGATATTGAGCTCTATATCATTGGTAAAGTTCAGGTCCTTTTTTTCTTTGGCTTTTTTATACTCGTACTGGTAATCGTAACGCAGGGCAGCTATATCCGACAATACGGCCGAACCGGTAGGATGGCCCCCGGCGCCTTTCCCAAAAAAGAATTGCTGATCGGCAAACGCCGCCTGTACTATGACGCCATTGTATTCGTACTCCACATTATATAAAAACTCGCTTTCGTTCACAAATTTTGGCAGAACGAATAAAGCCACATGCCGGTCGTCCAGTTCTTTGGCTACCGGAACCAGCTTAATTTTCAGGTTCTTTTCACGGGCGTATTGCAGATCGTAAGCTGCCAGGTTTTGTATGCCCAGGTTAAACACCTCTTCTGGTTGCACTACTACACCATAAGCATGCGCCGCTGCGATTACCAGTTTGAATTTGGCATCAAAACCACCCACATCGCTTATCGGGTCGGTTTCGGCAAAACCCAAGTCCTGCGCCTGTTTTAAGGCGGAGTCATAATCAAGGTTTTCTAAAAATCCTTTCGACAAAATATAATTGGATGAGCCGTTAAAAATACCACAGATAGAATGAAGCAACTCATTATCATAATACTCCTCCAAATTACGAATGATGGGGATACTGCCACACACAGCACCTTCATACAGTAACGAAGTACCATAGAGGTGCTGGAGTTCAATCAGTTCATTCAAATGTGTGGCAATCATCTTCTTACTGGCAGATACTACGTTCTTGCCGGTACTTAAAGCCCGCGAAACAATTTCAAACGCGGATTCTGTTTCATTGATCAGCTCAACCACGGTATTGATCTCCGGGTTGTTAAGCAGTTCCTCCCGGTCAGTAGTGAAAAGATGGGAGGGCAGCGATCGCTCTTTGCTTCCGTCTTTTATACAGATCTTCACGATCTCCAGGTTAAGATTTTTGGTCTTGATAATGTCATACAAGCCCTGGCCTACAACGCCAAAGCCAAATAGCCCAATATTTAGTTTTTTACTCATTATGCTGTTTGCTGCAAGTCAATAATTTTTCCTCTCAGGTCAGTTTTGAAAAAGGAAGTGATAATATTTGTTAACGTTTCTGTTTCTATTAAAAATCCATCGTGCCCGTAAAACGAATCAAATTCGGCATAAGCGGCTTTCGGTATATGCCTGAACATATATTGCTGCTCCTCAACCGGGAACAACAGGTCTGATTTGATGCCAATAACCAATGTTTTGGCTTTGATGATGCTTAATGCCTTTTCAACACTCTTCCGCCCACGGCCTACATTATGCGAGTCCATCACTTTGGTTAAATACCAGTAGCTATAGGCATTAAAGCGGTTTACCAGTTTTTCGCCCTGGTAATTCTGGTAGGATGAAGCTTTGAAATTATCCGTTATGCTATCCTTCTCTTCCTGTTGGGTTACCGTGTAGGTTTTGTAACCGCGATAGGAGAGCAGGGCAATGCTGCGTGCCGCTTTCAACCCTTTGCTGCCGCCGTCAGGCTGGTTAGCATAAAAGCTGCGGTCAGTAGTAATTGCCAAACGTTGCGACTCATTAAAGGCAATGCCCCATGGCGAGTGTTTCACATTGGTAGCGATCAATATCTGGTTTTTGATACGCTCCGGCTCCATGATCGACCACTCCAACGCCTGCTTACCGCCCAGCGAACCGCCAATAGCTATTTTGATATCTTTTATCTCCAAATACTCGGCCAATAGCTGATGTGCTTTAACCAAATCGCGGACAGACAACTGAGGAAACGCCAAATAATAAGGCTGACCCGTTACCGGGTTAATGCTCAAAGGATTAGTTGTACCATAAGGCGAGCCTAAAATATTGGCGCACACAATGTAATGCTCATCCGGGTTAAAGTAGCTGTTATCGCCAAATAAACCCTTCCACCAGTCAAACACATCTGAATTTGCGGTGAGTGCATGGCATACCCACACCACGTTATCGCGCTCTTTGTTTAATTTACCATAAGTATGATAGCCTATTTCAAGCTCCCGCAATTTCTTTCCCGATTCAAGCTTGAAAGGCTGGGTGTATTTAAAAATTTGTGTATTCATTTTGTTCGTTCGTTATCCCGGAAGTGGACCCTTTGGTCCACATTCCGCAATAACTTTTATATATCACTTAAAAACTAAAAAAAACTCTATTTTAAAGTCCTCTCCTTTGGAGAGGATTTAGGTGAGGCTTAATTCGGCCGCCTCTTCTTTTATTTTGGCAAATGCCTGTTCAAAATCTGCTTTGATATCATCAATATGCTCAATGCCTACTGCTACGCGTAATGAATTTGGCGTAACACCGGCGGCAATCTGCTCTTCATCAGATAATTGCTGATGCGTTGTTGCCGACGGCTGAATGATCAGCGTTTTGGCATCGCCAACATTTGCCAAATGGCTTACCAGTTGCAGGCTGTCAATAAAACGACCGGCATTTTCTTTATCACCTTTTACCTCGAACGATAACACGGCACCAAAACCGTTCTTCAAATATTTTTTGGCTAAAGCATGGTATTTTGACGATGCTAATCCGGGATAATTTACTTTGGCAACCTGCGGATGTTTTTCTAACCAGGTAGCTAACGCCAGGGTATTATCCACATGGCGTTGAACACGCAACGAAAGCGTTTCCAACCCTTGTATCAGCAGGAAGCTATTGAATGGAGATATCGCAGGACCAAAATCGCGCAAACCTTCTACGCGTGCCCGGATAATAAACTGGATATTACCGAAAGGGCCTCCAATGCCAAATACATCAGAAAATACCAGTCCATGATAACCCTCGGATGGCTCGGTGAACTGCGGGAATTTACCATTGCCCCAGTTGTAGTTACCGCCATCAACGATCACCCCGCCAATGCTTGTTCCATGCCCGCCTATCCATTTAGTGGCCGATTGTACAACTATATGCGCGCCGTGTTCTAACGGGCGGAATAAATAACCCGCAGCGGCAAATGTATTATCAACGATCAGCGGCAGATCGTGCTTTTTAGCAACAGCCGCTATCTTGTCAAAATCCGGCACATTAAATTCGGGATTGCCAATGGTTTCGGTATAAATAGCTTTGGTTTTGCCGTCGATCAATTTTTCAATTTCTTCGGCGCTGTCATCTTTGGCAAAACGTACATCAATCCCCAGGCGTTTAAAAGCCACTTTAAACTGGTTATAAGTTCCGCCATAAATAAATGGTGAGGTCACAAAGTTGTCGCCAACCTGCAGGATGTTATTTAAAGCCAAAAATTGCGCAGCCTGCCCGGATGCAGTTGCCAGAGCCGCCACACCGCCCTCCAATGCCGCTACCCGTTTTTCAAAAACGTCGGTAGTGGGGTTCATAATACGGCTGTAAATATTCCCAAATTCTTTTAGCGCGAACAGGTTTGCACCATGCTCGGCATTTTTAAATACATAAGACGTGGTTTGATAAAGCGGAACGGCGCGTGCACCTGTTGTAGGATCGGCTTCTTGTCCGGCGTGTAATTGCAGTGTTTCGAATTTTAATGTTGACATGGCAGTAAGGATTTTAATATTTTAACTTTTTAAAAGACTATTTGGTAATCGGGTCACAAAAAGATGATCTATCTTTTGTGGAGAGCACGTGTTTTTTCAGAAAAGGAAAAAAGAAAACGTGGTTGAATTAACAACAGTAACACATGCACATATAGCAGTAGCCATAAGCAGGTGTAGTGACCTCGGGGTCATTAAAAAGATTGCGGGATGTGATTTTCAGACTTTTCATGGTTGTTAATTTATATTCCCCGGCGTCCATTCACCGGGACAGGATTTGGCACCTTCTCCACCATGGAGGGTTGCCAGCGGGTCATTGAGCCTGATCTCTCGCCGCTTCTTTATAAATCAAAACCTTTTTTGGAGGAGTTGATCTTAGTTTACTGGTATCGCTACCAAATAATGTTGCAAACATAGTGCATATTTTTATATATCTCCAAATTAAATTTCTTTTTTTTAAGCTTAAGGTGCAAAGCCGAAAGTATAAAGCTTTTTATGTTCTTTTTTGCTTTCCACTTTTAGCTTTCTGCTTTCCGCTCCAAAAATGGCGCAAACAACCCCAACATTGGCGTATTTACACGCTGTAGGCGGTGTGTTTATATTTAGATTTGTTTAACAATCAGTCACTCACTAATTCACTAATTAAATAATTAAACCCATGTCATCAAAAAAACAACTACTGGCACAGTACGATCTGCATAATGTGTTGTATAACACTGTTATTGCAGACATCAGCGACGAAGAGTCTAATAAATGTTTAGTCGATCCGATGAACAGCGTTAAATGGCTCGCCGGACACCTTTTATGGGCAAATGCAAACCTGGCCAATATCGGCGGCGCAAAAATTGAAGTTAAATGGAGGGATCATTTCCACACCAAACAGGGCGGTGGCCCTGAGGATTTTAACGCACCTAAAAGTGAGCTGCCAACATTGGAACAGATCAAGACTAAATGGAACGAAGATGCCGCGGTGATAAGAGAAGGATTAGAAAGCCTTCCCGAAGAAGCGTTAAATTCAGTTATTTCCGTTCCGCATCCAATAGCTCCGTTTGATAACTCACTTGCAGGTTTGTGGGCGTTCATCAACCACCACCAGGCTTATACCATCGGCCAGATCGGTATTTTGAGAAGAGGTTTGGGTAAAGCAGCGATGAAGTATTCTTAAGGTGAAAGGATAAAGCTGAAAGCAAAAAGCTTTGGACTTTCTGCTTTTAGCTTTCAGCTTAACTCAATGCTTGCTCCATATCCGCGATCAAATCGTCAATATGTTCCAGCCCGACAGACACCCGTAGCAAATTATGCGGCGTTTTGGTATCGGGGCCTTCAACTGATGCGCGGTGTTCTATCAAACTTTCTACTCCTCCCAAACTGGTGGCCTGGGTGAAGATATGTAGTTTGTTAATCACTTTTCTTGCTTCGTCCGATCCTCCTTTTACACAAAAAGAAAGCATCCCGCCAAAATATTCCATTTGCTCTTTAGCGATCTGGTGCTGCGGATGTGACGGCAGGCCCGGATACATCACACTTTCTATTTTCGGGTGCTTTTCAAGATAATCAGCCAATAATTGTGCATTGTGTACATGACCACGGATACGGTAAGGCAAAGTTTTGATACTACGCGCCAAAAAATAACAATCCATAGGCGAGGGGATAGCGCCGCCCATTTCCTGCACCTGGCGTATTTTTGTCCACCACTCATTTTTTTCGGGGGCAATCAGCGCACCACCCATCAGGTCACTATGCCCGCCAAAATATTTGGTAGAGGAATGCATCACCAGGTCAGCACCAAGTTCAAGCGGCTGCTGGCATATCGGTGTGGCAAAAGTATTATCGCAGGCTACTTTAATATGGTGGCTATGTGCTATCTGCACTACTTTTTTAATGTCTGTAATTTTCAATAATGGGTTGGATGGCGTTTCGATCCAGATCAAGCCCGTATTTGGTTTAATGTGCGCTTTTAAAACAGCCTCATCGTTCACATCGATAAAATCAAACTCCAATATCGCGGTAAATAGAGTTTTAAGCTGGTTACGCAAGCCATGGTACATATCATCCGGACAGATCACATGTGTACCCGGTTTCAGTGTTTGAAAAACCGTCATACCAGCAGCGTTGCCTGATGAGAAAGCTGCCGCATCGGCACCGCCTTCCAGCTTCGCCAATACATTTTCCAGCGAGCTGCGGTTTGGATTGCTCGACCTGCTATAAATGTACCCTGCCGGGAATGTACCATCCGCCTCGCGCACAAAAGTGGTTGATAAAACAATAGGCTGGATAACCGCTTTGGTTGATCCGTCGTTTTGGTTCCCTGCATGGATGGCGATAGTTTCAGTTTTCATCCTATAATTTGTCTTTTAATGGTGATGAAGCTATCATGAGCAGTGTTATTAATCCTCTTTTGTGAGAGGATGCTCATGATGGTCATAATACCCCAAAATAAGCGAGATTATTTGTGAATTGAGGTATCGGCCCGTTAAAATTTACTTTAAAGGTTAATGGGATGAATTATTTTCTTTTATATACTCGTTTAATGGTTCCAGTCCTACAGCTTTTCTTCTCAGGTCGACTTTCAGCGGATCCTGTATCGGCAGGGGTTCATATAGCTTTGTTTTCGAATTTAATTGAAGTTGCGTTCCATACAATTGCTTATGCTTCTGGTTGACTAACACCCGGTCCTTTAAATAAGCATAATCCCTACCCGAGGCATTATGTCGCTTCACTTCTTTATCCATTGCTATCAATACTTTTTGCTGAAAACTCACATCGTCATCACAATGCTGCACGATCGTCCAAAATTGGTTGCTGCCTGCCTCGCCGACAATCGAATAACCGGGATAACCATATTTCAAAAAAATGCGTTTGACCTCTATAATGTTCACGCTATCAGCATGTCCCATATTCTTCTCAATGGTTTCCATATTATAATCCGAGTGCTCATGCTTGCTCAGTTTATACCATTCTAAGCGCCATTTTTGATCAGCCTCGCGCATCGAGCTTAGCTTTTTACAAAGCGCTGAGTCAATTTTGGATTGACCGAAAACTGTTGCCGAAATAGATAGAAGAAATATTAATATCGATACTTTCATAACTAATCATTTAGTTAAAAGTAATCAAATGATTTGGTTGTTTGCAAGTTTATTTGACATTAAATAAGAGGAGTGAGGTTTCGACCTCACAGAACATAATGTTACAGGAATGTGATATTCCTCGGTTGCTATTTCTTATTTTTGCACAAAGTTTTTTTAATGGAAGCTGAGAATAGTTTACACGTATTATTGCAGAACCCCGATCTTTCTGCCGACCTTAAACGTATCGCCCAAAAAGTATTGAACAGCCAGCGCATCACTTTTGATGAAGGTGTTTTGCTTTTCGAAAAAGGCGAATTAGCCTACCTGGGCGTATTGGCCAACTATATCCGCAACAAACGCCACGGCGACAAAACCTACTTCAACCGCAATTTCCATATCGAGCCAACCAATCTTTGTGTTTACGATTGCAAGTTTTGTTCTTATTCGAGGTTGATCAAACAGAAATCAGAAGGGTGGGAGTACACCATGGACGAGATGATGGATATCGTCAAAAAATACGATGGCGAACCTGTTACCGAAGTACATATTGTAGGCGGGGTATTGCCGCAATATGATGTAGAATTTTACAGTCAATTATTCAGTAAAATAAAAGCATACCGGCCCGATCTGCATGTAAAAGCGCTAACCCCGGTTGAATATCACTACATCTTCAAAAAAGCCAAGATCGACTACGCAACTGGCATGAAACTCATGAAGGACTCCGGTTTGGAATCCATACCCGGTGGCGGGGCAGAGATATTCCACCCCGAAATACGCGAGCAAATAGCCAAAGACAAATGTACTGCCGACCAATGGCTGGCGATACACGAGGAATGGCATAAGCTGGGTATGCGGTCAAACGCAACCATGCTTTACGGGCATATCGAAAAGCATTGGCACCGGGTCGACCACATGGAACGCCTGCGCCAGCTACAGGATAAAACGGGCGGTTTCCAAACGTTTATTCCGCTCAAATTCCGCAACCAGGATAACCAGATGTCGCACGTGCCGGAATCAACGGTGATCGAAGATCTTAGGAACTACGCCATTTCACGTATCTACCTCGATAATTTCGATCACATCAAAGCCTATTGGGCGATGATCAGCAGGAACACGGCACAACTATCCCTCAATTTTGGGGTCGACGATATCGACGGTACGCTGGATGATACCACCAAAATATACAGCATGGCCGGCGCCGAAGAACAGCACCCCGGCATGAGCACCAAGCAACTGGTGGAGCTGATCAAACAGGTTGGCCGCCACCCGGTTGAGCGGGATACCCTGTATAATGTGGTTACAGATTATATGAATTTTGAGTTCCCCGAAGAAGCCAAACCGCAGTTTTATAAGTTGCCGGTTATTAATTAAGGTGAAAGCTGAAAGGCAAAAGCAAAATCAGTGGAATCAAAAAGCAATCGGTGGAATCGGAAATAGTAAATCAGTGGAATCAAAAAGCAATCGGTGGAATCAGAAACAAAAATCAGTGAAATCATAAAAATAATCGGTGGAATCTAAGATCATTAAGACACTATACATCGTCCGCCACGGTCAGACAGACCTCAACAAACAGGGGATTGTGCAGGGGCGTGGGCGCGATACTGATCTGAATAAAGAGGGCCGCAGGCAGGCCGACCTGTTTTTCCGCGCCTATAAGCATGTCCCGTTTGATAAGATCTACGTTTCTGAATTAAAGCGCACACAGCAAAGCATACAGCCTTTTATTGACGAGGGGATACCTTTTGAAAAGCTTTCTGGCTTAGACGAACTGGCCTGGGGCGTATTGGAGGGCCAGCCAAGCACGCCTGCCAACAAAGCTGCGTTTATGAAACTGCTGCGCGGATGGCTCGAAGGCAAGCTCGACACTAAATTTGAAGGTGGCGAAAGTCCTAACGAGGTTAAAGTGAGGCAACTGGAGGCCCTGCAAACCATCATGAGTCACCCAGAAGAAAAAACGGTACTCATCTGCATGCACGGGCGGGCGTTAAGGCTGCTCATGTGCATCCTAATGAACAGGCCGCTTACCGAAATGGAAAATTACCCGCATCAAAATTTAGTGCTTTACAAAGTGACCTGGAACGGTGAAAAATACGAGATCGCTGATTTTAATAATGCGACACATCTTAAATAATTTCGGATGTCGGATGTACGAATTCGGATTTAGTATGTTCCAAAAATTAATTCCCTCCTTGGGGAGGGGCGCGATTGGTGTGAGAAGTGGCAGGGAGGGGTTAATGAACTGTTTTACCACCACCTCGTTATTTCGGATTTAAATTACATATTTGAGCAGGAATAATATCCTGATACTATAATTGCTACTTGTGAAAAAAATAAGAATATCTGCTGTAAGCTATACCAATACCAAACCTTTTTTATACGGCATACAAAACACCGCCATTATTGACCGCATCGGCCTGAGCCTGGATATCCCATCCGATTGCGCGCAGAAACTAATCGATGATAAGGTTGATATCGGCCTGATCCCCGTTGCCGCTGTGCTGGACCTGCCCCAATGGGAAATTGTTTCGGACTACTGCATTGGTGCCGTGGGCGCCGTTAACTCGGTTTTTATATTCAGCAATTGCGATATCCGCGAAGCCAAAACAGTGCAGCTCGATCCGCAATCACGTACTTCTAACAATTTAGCTAAGGTATTGCTGAAAAACCTCTGGAAGATAGAACCGCAATTAATTACCGGCGCGGACGATTACGCCCAATCCAGCGACCCGTACACTGCCTTCGTTCAAATTGGCGACCGCACCTTTGGCAAAAAGGCCCAATACAAATATGTGTATGACCTGGGCGAAGAATGGCAAAACCTCACTGGCCTGCCCTTTGTATTTGCCGCCTGGATAGCCAATAAGCCCATCCCAAAGGATTTTACCGATGAGTTTAACTCCTCCCTCAAGTACGGCCTCGACCAACGCCCCGAGCTGCTAAAAGAACTCCCAACCCGCCCCGATTTTGACCTCGAAGATTACCTGATGCATAAACTGGATTTTGATCTGACCGAGGATAAGAAGAAAGCGTTGTATTTGTTTTTGGAGTATATTAAGGGGTTGTGATTGTCTGAACCGTGATTTAACGAATTCAAGAATTACCATGATTATATTATTAAAAGCTAAACTATATGTGGATGAAACTCTACATAAGAATCTTTAATGATGTATATGAAGTATTTTTTGTAAACTTCCTTTCCAACTTCAAAAAACCTTATTTCAATACCATCATATTTTTCATCGTTTTGTTTCATATAACTATCTATCGCTATTGCAGCTATTTTACATTCACCTTTTTGTAGTCTAATTGCAAAGGTTTTTTCGAGAAACTCAATTACTTCTAATGACATCGGATGTCCATCTCCTAAATAAGCCCCCACTGGAACAATCTTATCTTCCATGTCAATATAGGTGCCAAAAGGGTAGAATTCTCTGGCGTCTAACAAAAATGCTTCAGCTTGCAATTTTAGTATGCTGACTAATCTTTCAATATTAGTTTCATCCATAATTTAATTACAGTTTTAGGTATCATAATTATCAGCTAAGATAACATTTAATAATACCAAATCATTTGCAAATACTAAATATTTTAGCTATCTTAGTAGCTCAACCCCGCAAGGTTTAAATCTCATTTAACATCATTGAGTTACACTTACATGCTGCCAATTCCGGCTGCATTCCATCATATATTTCAAGCTTTCCATATCGTACCGGAAAGCAAAATGGTTGTTTGTGAAAACAACCAAACCGTTCTTTGAAATTCTGAAAATTCCTGAATTCGATAAATTCCGGTTCAGACGACTTACTTCTTCGCCGCCTTCGCCATCGGGTTAAAATCGAACGCCAGCTTTATCCAATGGTCAAAGTCTTTTTGATTGCGAAACCGTTCTTCGTTAATGTAGATAAACCCTTTCATGTGCTTGCCGCCGTGGATCATGGGGCGGGTGCCGTTTTCTTCGGCTAATTGTTCGGTTAGTTCCGGGTCGAGGCGCAGCATCAGTTCATCACCGCTTACGCTGATACACATTTTGCCGTCCACCATACAAGTAACACCGCGGAACATTTTCTTTTCTTCCACATCCGGTACTTCCACAAGGGCCTCCCGCACACGGTCGGCTAATTTTTCGTTATATGCCATGGTTTATATATCAGCAATTTAAATTAAACATTTTTCCGCAGTTCCAGTTTCCTGATCTTATCACTGATCACCTTTCTATCCGCCGCCGATCTCGATAATTTCAAAGCATTATTTAAATGCTCCACAGCCCGCGCAGCATCCACTGTAAAATACAGGTCGCCCAATAAAATATGGTATAAATGATTGTTGCTGAGGTTCAGCTTCTCTGCTTCGGCGATAGCCTGCTCGTTCCCATAAACTTTGGATAAGGCATAAGTGCGGTTCAGCGCCGCTATGGGCGAATACTCGATGATGAGCAGTTTATTATAAAGCTGCAATATTTTGTCCCACTTCTCCCCGTCGTTGTTTTTAGTGGTATGCCAATAAGCGATAGCCGCTTCCACATGATATTTGGAAAGCTCGTTACCTGATGCAGCTTTGTTCAGATAGTATTCCCCGCGTGAGATCAGTTCCTGGTTCCACAGGCTGGTATCCTGCTCGTCATACAAAACCAGTTCACCTTTTGCATTGGTGCGCGCCTCAAACCGTGAGGCATGGAAACACATGAGCGATAGCAGAGCGTTTACAAAAGGCTTATTAGTGCTTTCATTTTCGATCAGCATATAAGTCAGGCGCATCGCTTCCAGGCAAAGCTCCTTGCTCAATATCCTGTCTTTGGTCGACGAATAATAACCCTCGTTAAACAGCAAATAAAGGGTGGTCAGCACGTTGTGTATCCTGTTGTTGATCTCCGCCTCGGGCGGGAACTCGATCTTAACCTGCAGCTCCTTTAATTTCTCTTTGGCGCGGAACAGCCTTTTATTAATAGTTTCCTTATTGGTTAAAAATGCGGTCGCAATTTCTTCTATCCCAAAACCGCAAAGGATACGCAATGATAAACCGATCTGCGCCTCGGGCGGTATACCGGGGTGACATATCGCAAACATCATCTGCAACTGGCTATCCTGTATGTTTTTACCCGAAAGATCGATCTCTATTTCCGGTGTGCCGGTTTCGATGGGCTTGAGTTTGTCAATTACTTTCTGATTGAAAATGGCATCGTGCTTTAGCATATCCTTGGCCTTATTCTTAGCCACGGTATAAAGCCAGGCCACGGGGTTGTTGGGCACGCCTTTCAGGCCCCAGGTTTCGGCAGCGAGCAGGAAGGTATCGCTCACAATATCCTCGGCAACCTCAATATGGGCTATACCAAACACTTTCGCCAATACAGCCGTAATTTTGCGGAACTCTGTGCGGTATAAGTGCGGTATCAGTTCTTTTTCCTGCATAATAAAAAGGCTTCTGCCACGGTAAAGATAGCAGAAGCCTTAGGTTTTTAGTTATTCATCTGGATCACATCACGCACCTCCACATTGCCGCCAATGTTAAGTATTGGGCAGCCTTTAGCCATTTCAGTAGCCTCATCGATGGACTCGGCTTTGATGATGATAAGTCCGGCGATGATCTCCTTGATCTCGGCATACGGCCCATTGGTGATCACATTGCCGGGCTGAACTATTTTACCTTCAGAACCCGGGCGGGCACCCGTGCTGGCAAGTTTGCCCTCGCGGGCAATATCACCGATCCAATCCTGCCAGTCCTTACTAATAGCCAATGTGCCATCGGCGTTAACCTTTATTTCACCTACGTTGTCGTTCCTGAATATTAGTGCAAATTCTTTCATGTTTTGTTTTTTTAGGTCGACACTCAATTTAACCGTTCATGGGTACTATATCCCGCACCTCAACGTGCCCGCCGCCTCCTATAACCATAGGGCAGCCTTTCGCCATTTCAACGGCCTCTTCGATGGAATCAGCCGAGACAATAATATACCCGCTGATGATCTCCTTTATCTCGGCATAAGGGCCGTTGGTGATCACGTTGCCGGGCCTGACGGTTTTACCTTCTGAGCCTAAGCGGTTACCGGGACTGGCCAGTTTGTTTTGGGCCGCTATCCCGCCCATCCAGTTTTGCCATTGCTGCATAATGCCCTGCATTTCTTCGGGCGAAAATCTTGCTTCAGGTAGTGCTTCTGACCTGAAGATGAATAAGAATTCTTTCATGGTTTTTATTTTTTTGGTTTTACAGCCTAATGACGACCGGTATATTCAGTATTGGACAACGATTTTTATTTTTTTTATTCATCCTCATCATACAGGCCCCGCACTTCGATGTTTCCCTCACCAATAATAGGGGCGCCCTTGGCTATTTCGGCGGCCTCATCAATGGAGTTTGCGCGGATAATAAAATAGCCGCCAATAATTTCCTTGATTTCGGCATAGGGGCCGTTAGTGATCACCTTGCCTTTTTTAACGGTCCGACCTTTGCGCCCTAATCGGTTTCCTCTTGATACCAGGATGTTTTGGGCGATAATACTGTCTATCCAGTTTTCCCATATCCGCATCATGGGTTCCAGTTCAGCGGGCGACAGTTTATCCTCAGGCAGTTCTTCCAGCCTGACGATGAATACAAATTCTTTCATGTTTTTAATTTTTTAGTTAATGGCCCGATGACGAATAACCATTTTAAAACTGGACAAAAAAACAACTGATTTTTTATTCGCCGGGATAATTAATCCCATTAATTTATAAATTTAGCCTTTAAACCGATTACCGTGAAAAAATACGTCCTTGTTCTGTTGATAGCTGTATGGCATTTGCCGATTTACGCCCAGCAAAAAATAAACCGCGACTCCGTCATAAAAATAATGAATAAAGTAGCCGATTGGCAACTACGCACCTGGCAGCAAAAAGGTATGGCCCATCCCGCCTGGAACTGGACAAACGGAGCCTGCTACACCGGGATAATGGCGCTGAGCCAGCTGGAAAAGAACCCGGTTTACCTCGAAGCAATGTACGATATCGGCGCGAGCCTGTACTGGAACACCGGCCCGAACCGTTTTATGGCCGATGATTACTGCATAGGCCAGATGTACGCACAAATGTATATGCTGGAAAAACAACCGGAGATCATTGCTCATTTCAGGATGCTTGCAGACAGTATTATCGCACAGCCGCATACCGAATCACTGGAGTGGAAAGATAATATAGCCAGCCGCGAATGGGCCTGGTGCGATGCCCTGTTTATGGGGCCACCTGCATTGGCTTATCTCTCCGCTGCAACAGGCGAACAGAAATACCTGGATATGGCCGTTAAACTCTGGTTCAAAACCACCGATTACCTGTATGATAAGGACGAGAACCTGTACTACCGCGACAGCCGTTTTTTTACCCAGCGTGAGGCTAACGGCAAAAAGATATTCTGGTCGAGGGGAAATGGCTGGGTGATGGGCGGATTGGTGAGGATGATATCCAACATGCCTTTGACCTATCCCGACAGGCCCCGTTTTATCGAACTCTATAAAAAGATGGCCGCCAAAATAGCCACACTGCAAAACGCCGATGGCACCTGGCGCGCCGCACTGCTCGACCCCGCAAGCTACCCCACCAAAGAAACCAGCGGCACAGCGTTTTATTGCTACGCGCTGGCTTATGGTATCAACAGCGGGTTTTTATCTTATAAGGATTATTATCCCGTAGTGGCCAAAGCATGGGCCGCTTTAACTTCTTCCGTACATCCCGACGGTAAATTAGGTTATGTGCAGCAGATCGGCGAAAAGCCCGAAACCGTAAGCTATGAAGATACAGAAGTTTATGGGGTTGGGGCATTTTTATTAGCCGGTACCGAGATCACCAGGTTACCTATGCAACATTAAAATAAAAACAATTGATCATGATAAAAGACAACAAAATAATTTTACTGGTGATCGCATCGGTTATCTTATGTTTCTGGAAAAAACCTGCTCACGCGCAGGATCAAAAACCCAAATTCCATGTCATCGCTTTTTATACCGGTCGCGAAGACCTGGCGCATATCAGCTTTGATCATGATGCCAATAAATGGTTTTCAGAAATGGCTGAGAAATACAATTTTACTTATGATTCCACTAAGGACTGGAGCAATATGAATGCGGAATTCCTGTCAAAATACCAGGTAGTTGTTTTTTTGGATACCAGGGTTGAGGATCCAACACAAAGGGAAGCCTTTCAAAAATATATGGAAAATGGCGGCGGATGGCTGGGCTTTCATTTTTCTGCTTTTGCTTTAACTCCATCCGATTTCCCGGCAAATTGGGATTGGTATCATAATGTATTTTTAGGCGCGGGGCAATACGTAAGCAATACCTGGCACCCCACGTCCGCTATTTTACGGGTTGAGGATCACAACCACCCGGTTACCAAAGGCTTGCCCGAAACTATCAAAACTTCCCCAAGTGAATGGTACCGCTGGGAAAAAGACCTGAGGAAAAACCCGGACATTAAGATCCTGTTATCTGTTGATTCCTCCAGTTTCCCGCTGGGCAATGGGCCTAAACAATCCGAGATATGGCACAGTGGCTATTACCCGATTGTGTGGACCAATAAAAATTTCAAAATGGTTTATTTCAATATGGGGCATAATGATATGGATTATGACCATAAAACCAACGCAACATTATCACATACTTTTGATAGCCCGATGGAGGCCAAGCTGATATTAAATGCCCTGCTATGGGTTGGTACCGGCAAAATATGGTCCGGTAAATAATTATTGAAACATTCTTTTTACAATTGATGTAATGATTTCTAAAGATCAAGCTATAACTTGCTTCCTCTTTTGTTAAACCAAACACATCAACCAATTATGAACAACCAACATATTTCCCGTCGCCGGTTTATTGGTAGTACCGCACTAGCAGCTGCCGGTATGGCTTTAGCCTCAAAATCGGTTTTTGCCGCCGGTTCACTATTTCAGGCCAAACCAAACTCAGTTATAAATGGCGTGCAGATAGGCGTTATTACCTATTCGTTCAGGAGTATGCCCAGCACCGCTGAGAATTTGCTGCAATACTGCCTCCAATGCAATATCAATGCTATCGAACTGATGGGCGATGCTGCCGAAGCTTTTGCAGGGATACCAAAACGCGAAAGCGGTGAGGATGGCCCAACCCATTATAAAAAAGTAGCCGACTGGCGCGCAAACGTAAGTATGGATAAGTTTAAAGAACTGCATAAACTTTTTAAAGATGCAGGTATTAAAATATATGCCTGGAAACCGAATGCGCTGGGCGAAAAAAATACAGATGCCGAGATTGATTATGCTTTTAACGCCGGTAAAGCGCTGGGCGTTACCCATGTTACTGTAGAGTTGCCGACAAATGATGCCCAAACCAAACGCCTGGGCGATTTTGCAAGCAAACATAAACTATATGTAGGCTATCATGCGCACACACAAGCTACGCCGACTTTATGGGATACTGCTTTGAGCCAGTCACCATATAATGCTATCAACCTGGATATTGGCCATTATACCGCAGGAACCAGCAGCAGCCCGGTTCCGTTCATCCTCAAAAATCACGACCGGATCATGAGCATGCACCTGAAAGACCGTAAATATCATGATGGCCCTAATATGCCCTGGGGCCAGGGTGATACGCCGATAGCCGAAGTGCTGAAATTAATAAAAACCAATAAATACAAATTCCCCGCGACTATCGAACAGGAATATCCTATCCCGGCTGACTCGGACGCGGTAAAAGAAGTGATCAAATGCAGGGAATTTGCGGCGAAAGCACTCGCTTAGTCAGTTTGCAGTGGGCAGTTTACAGTTCGCATCCCAGCAATTCTGCCCACTGCCAACTACTAACTGCAAACTGATCCATTGTGTAACAAATACACAATGATATAATTATTCCATAAAAAATTTATACATTAGTCGGTACAAACCAATTTATTAATCTTTTATCATGGCTACAAATACTTATGACGCGATTGTGATCGGCTCCGGCATATCGGGCGGATGGGCTGCTAAAGAGTTAACTGAAAAAGGCTTAAAAACCATTATGCTGGAACGTGGCCGCGATATTGTGCACATTAAGGATTATGTGAGCGCTAACAAGGGCCCCTGGGAATTTCCGCACCGGGGTGGGCGCACACAGCAAATGATAAAGGATTACCCGGTACTAAAGCGCGACTATCCGCTTGCCGAAACCAACCTGGATTATTGGGTTAACGAAAAAGAGAGCCCATATATTGAAACCAGGCGTTTCGATTGGTTCCGTGGTTATCACGTTGGTGGCCGTTCGCTGATGTGGGGCAGGCAAAGCTATCGTTGGGCCGAAATGGATTTTGAGGCTAATGCCAAAGATGGTATCGCTGTCGACTGGCCTATCCGCTATAAAGATTTGGAATACTGGTATGGTTATGCTGAAAGATTTGCAGGTATATCTGGTAATAAAGATGGTCTTTCCATTCTTCCTGACGGCGATTTTATGCCGCCTATGGAAATGAATTGTGTAGAAAAAGATGTATCCAAAAGATTCAATGAGCATTACAAAGGATTAAGAAATATGGTGATCGGTCGTACGGCTAATATTACTGTGCCGCATATCGGGCGCACCAATTGTCAGTACCGCAATAAATGCGCTTTGGGATGCCCGTTCGGGGCTTACTTCAGCACACAATCAGCCACTTTACCTGCTGCTGTAGCTACCGGGAACCTCACGGTAAGGCCATGGTCCATAGTCACCAAAATATTATATGATAAGGATACTAAAAAGGCCAAAGGGGTGGAGGTGCTGGACGCTGAAACCAATAAAACCTACGAGTTTTATGCCAAAGTGATATTCCTGAACGCATCTACCATTAATTCGGCATGGATACTGATGAATTCGGCCACGGATATCTGGCCCGATGGTTTGGGCAGCAGCAGCGGCGAGCTTGGCCATAACCTGATGGATCATCATTTGGGAGTAGGGGCAAGTGGCCACATGGAAGGCTACGAAGACAAATACTATTTCGGTCGCAGGGCAAACGGTATCTATATACCCCGCTACCGCAACCTCAATGGCGAAAAACGCGATTATATCCGTGGCTTTGGTTACCAGGGCCGTGCATCAAGGGAAGCGTGGAGCCGTAGCATTCCCGAATTAAGCATTGGTGCCGACCTGAAGGACGCGTTAAGCGAACCGGGAGAATGGACGATGAACATCGGCGGATTTGGCGAAACGCTGCCATATCATGAGAATAAAGTTACCCTGTCTAAGGATAAAAAAGATAAATGGGGATTACCCGTACCGGTTATTGATGCCGTTATTCGTGATAACGAATTAAAAATGCGCATCGATATGATGAACGATGCCAAAGAAATGCTGGAAGCAACCGGTGTTACCAACGTAAAAACCCACACCATGGAAGGCGTATTGGGCCGCGGTATACACGAGATGGGCACCGCCCGTATGGGTCGCGATCCAAAAACATCTGTACTGAACGAGTGGAACCAGGTTTGGGATGCCAAAAACGTATTTGTAACTGATGGTTCGGCCATGGTATCAACAGCCTGCCAGAACCCCTCATTAACCTATATGGCCATGACGGCCCGCGCAGCAGATTACGCGGTGAAGGAATTGAAGAAGGGGAACGTTTGATGGTGAGTTATCAGTGATGAATAGTGAGTAATTGATTAGGTTAAATAACTAAATCATGGTAATCCTTTAATCCTGAAAATCAAGGTTCAGACAAAAATATTATCTTTAAGCCTTCACAGATCAATCCTGTGAAGGCTTTTACATTACCTTAACGCTTATGAAAAAGATAAAGCTGATACTTCTGTGTTTATGTTCCCCTGTTTTTCTGTTTGCACAATCAGTCAAAATTGTAACCAATCATGTTGGGTACGAATTTGACGGGGCCAAAAAAGCCATTATAGTAGCGTACGGTAAACTCGCCATTACTTCATTTAAGCTGATCGATACAAAAGATGGCAAACTGGTGTATAGCGGTCAGCCGGTGTTTAGCGGAGCGGTGGATAAATGGAAAAACTGGCAGTTCTGGAACATGGATTTCAGTTCTGTTACCGCCCCCGGCACTTATAAATTACAGGTTAAAACTGCAAACGAAACCATTTCATCATACCCATTCGTTATTGGTAAAAATGTGCTTGAAAAAGCCACGTTATCCGATGTGATCTATTATTTCAAAGGGCAGAGAAGTTCGGGTTTGCTGGATAAGGCCGATCGCCATTCGCATCTGCAGGGTAAAAAAGATACCATCGACGCGCATGGCGGCTGGTATGACGCAACCGGCGACTATGGTAAGCATCTTTCTCACCTTTCATTTTCATCTTATTTTAACCCGCAGCAGATAGCTTTTACTGATTGGAGCTTATTTAAAACCGTTGAACTGCTGAGTAAAAGAACAGGGACAGATTTCAGGCAATTTAACAGGCGTTTACTGGACGAAGCCATGTATGGCGCCGATTACCTGGCACGCATGCAGGCGAAAGATGGCTCCTTTTATCGCTCAGTTGGTGCACCGGGGCCGGGTAAACTTCCACAGGACAGGGCGATAGGCCCCGAAGGTAAAAGCTACCGCATCAAGGCATCTAAAAATGACGATTCCTTTAAAAGCAGCGCTACCAACGAAAATAATTGGCGCAGTTACCAATGCAGTTACCGGTCGGGTGGAGGAATGGCGATTGCCGCCCTGGCGATCGCATCGACCTATAAAACCTCTGGCGACTACAACAATGCCGATTACCTGCGGGCAGCTGAAAATGCCTTTGATTTCCTGGAGAAAAATAATATAGCCATGACCAACGACGGCAAGGAGAATATATTGGATGATTATTGCGCCTTAAACGCCGCCACAGAGTTATATAAAGCTACTCAAAATACAAAATACAAGGATGCAGCCGAAAAAAGAGCAAATGCATTGATCGGAAGGCTCTCATCCTGGAAAAATTATAAAGATTACTGGCGGGCAGATGATAATGACCGTCCTTTCTTTCATCCCTCAGACGCGGGATTGCCTGTAACCAGTCTTGTTTATTATTACCCATATGCCGAACCGGCCACGCAGGCGCTCATTAAAAAAGCGATCAAACAATCCATGCTTTATGAGTTGTCTATCACAAGCGAAGTGAATAACCCGTTTGGTTACAGCAGGCAATTAACGCAGGATACACTGGGTAACAGGCACAGCGCATTTTTCTTTCCGCATGGCAGCGATGCCTCACCCTGGTGGCAGGGTGAAAATGCAAGGCTGGCCTCTATGGCCACTGCGGCAAGGCTCGCGGCCAATCTTTTTGCTGATGACCAACATTTTCATGATCACCTCGAAAGCTTTGCTACGGACCAGTTAAACTGGATACTGGGATTAAACCCCTACGATGCCTGTATGCTGCAGGGTACCGGGCACAATAATCCCGCCTATGGCTTTTTCGGCACGTTTGAATACACCAATGCACCGGGAGGGATAGTAAACGGCATCACATCAGGTTTAAATGATGAGAATGACATTGATTTCAACCTCTCATACGCCACCACCGGCAAGGATTACGACTGGCGCTGGGCCGAACAATGGCTGCCGCATGCCTCATGGTATATGCTGGCGGTGGCTGTACATTGATGATTGTATAATATATAATTAAAAGATACCTTTAAAACACATTATCTATTTATATATTTGATTATTATTCAATGAGTTAATAACCTAAATATTTGACAAATAGAATTATGTCAAAAGATAAAGAATCTAATCAAAATAAAAATGAATCTCCTGAAGACATCAAAGAGATATGTGGTGTTATAATGCCTATTTCAGACACTGATGGGTATCGACCTAAACACTGGCAAGATGTTGCGGAGATTATTCATTCCGTAATTCAAGATGCTGGTTTTCAAGGGAAAATCGTAAGTGATTCTAAGGTTAGTAATATTATTCATAATGAAATTGTGCAAAATATTGCTGAAAATCCAATTATCATTTGTGACGTTAGCTCAAAGAACCCTAATGTTATGTTTGAATTAGGTCTTCGTTTGGCTTTTGATAAACCCACTATTGTAATTAAGGACGATGAGACAAATTATAATTTTGACACATCTCCAATAAGACATTTACAATATCCAAAAGACTTAAGACATTCAGAGATATTAAGTTTTAAATCTGAATTGAAGGAAATGTTAATTGCAACATATGAAGCTTTCAAGGAGGGGAAATATGTAACTTTTTTACAAAGCTTCACCAAATATAAACCCAAATTGCAAGAAAAAGAAGTTGGATTTGAAGAACTAATGAACAAGAGATTTGATGATTTGAGTTTGTTACTGCAAAAGAGGGGTGGGCCTACCGAGAATGTTGGTTTTAAACCCAATGACGATAAGACAAAATTATCATTATATAAAATGGGAGATTGGTTTGTGAAAAATTATCTTGATAAAAATGTTATTGATAGAAATGCTTTCCATAAACTACCATTTGATGAAAAGGCCAATATTCTTAAAGGCTCCTCAGACTACCAATCTTATTTTAAAGATATTTCAAGTAGTGACCAAAATATAGCTTTAGTGTATGGTCTAACATATTATGCAGCAAAAGAAAAACCCCAAGAAAATATTAAAAAATAGGACGTTTCGGTCAATAACTTGATTGATATGTCTCAAAAACCCGTTACATATTCAACTGGTTTAAGATATACTCAAATACAAATGTCCAGTTATTAATAGCCTACGCCTGAGGGGGAGATTGGTGATTAAATATTCTAACAAGTCTGCTATTAGATTGATTAAAAATTAGTTACTGAATTTCTTAAAAGTTATCCACAATTAAACTGTGTTAAAAAAGCCTTTTGAGCCTATTGCCAATGGTTTTAGTATTGTTCTGTTTTTTATATGTTTAAAACTGAAATACTTGTTAATAAAATAATTAACCGGCTAATTTTTTTAGTACCATATTAGATTAAAAATTTTAAAAATGGAAACACTAATTAATGCAAATGAAACGTCTTCTATATTTATAGATGATATCAATACTATTGATTTCACAATGGTAAAATTAAAGCTTCAAGACAAGGAGGAAGGATATGGCTGGGATGCAGAACTATCAGATCATGCTGAAATCGAATACAAAAAGTTTTTAGCTTTAAAAAGAACGTATCCGGAAAAAGATATAGTTCCTAATAAACTTGTCGACCAGTTTTGGCATCAACATATTCTTGATACTCAAAAATATGCTGAAGACTGTGATTGTATTTTTGGCCATTTCATGCACCATTTCCCTTATTTTGGAATGAAGGATGAACAAGATATGCAAAACCTTAGAGACGCTTTTGACGAAACAAAAGAACTGTATAGCTTACATTTTGACCAAAAATATACTGGGGAAGCACCAAAATGCACTGCGCCAAAATGTAGAACAGCTTGTAAGCCAATGAAATGTAAATAAATTGTAGACTATAAAAATATGGCAAATATCTAATAGCCTCTTGTTAATAACAGGAGGCTTTTTGATAGTAGATTTAAGAATCTTGGCTCTTGACTCTTGGTTCCTGTCTCTCACACACCCCCCACGCAGTAACCACCAAATGCCGCTGTCCGCCATAATTACGGTGTTCGCACAGGTAAATGCCCTGCCAGGTTCCCAGGGCCAGTTTGCCGTTACGTATGGGAATAGTGACCGAACTGCCCAGCATGGCAGCTTTCAGGTGTGCGGGCATATCGTCGGGGCCTTCATCATCATGCCTGTAATCAGGGTCGTTCTCGGGAACAGCTTTGTTAAAGTACATTTCAAAATCCTGTCTCACGGTAGGGTCGGCGTTCTCATTGATGCAAAGCGAAGCTGAAGTATGCTGGATAAATACCTGGCACACTCCCGTTTTTAATTCAGCCATTTCCGGCAGCGCGTGTATCACTTCTGATGTGATGATATGGAAGCCTCTTTTTCTTTCACGTAACTGCAGGCCTTGCTGGTATATTTTCATCCGATGAATTTAATAAATAAACCCCCGGAATATTTATTGTTTGTCATTTTTGAATTATTGTGAATAAATTTTTTTCACCCGGGATAGTGTATCGGGCTTATTGTTTAATTCAGGTTTTTTTTGGGGTACTAACCGATGTGGTTTTTGTTCTGTTTTCTACTCTAATTAACCCTGAGTAGCATATTGATACTTAAATGTGTATAAGTTTTTATTTCTTAAAACCCTCTGCAAAACAGGCATTAAGCAAAAAAGTTTTAATTAATTACCATTAACACCAAAAAAATATTTGTAATTGCTACAATAATTCCATTAATTTATGGTTAATTTAGCAGTTTAAACTACGAAAAACAACCCATATTGATAAAAATGAACAAAAATTCATTGGTCGATATTGCACGTAATTTGAGAGATCATTACGCTGTAAAAACAAAAAATAAGCATATAAAAGATGTAAAAAGCTTTTATTCGTCTCCTGCTTATTTATCATACTGGCACGTATTTATGCAGGTGATAATTCCAACCAAGATTCCACATTGTTTTATTTTTTACGAACCATTTTATGGTTTTTGCCGTACAAGGGTACAGGAGCTTCGGCTTCCTTCCTACCAGTACCCGCCTCACAATAAATTTTATTAGTAAAGTGTTTAAAAGTCAAACTTGACTATAAATTTAGTTATGAAAAAAATAAAATTATTGATCTTATTATTAATCTCAATAGGTTTTTGCAGCTGTTCAGGTGTCAAATTCGCGGCTGCACCAACAAATATTCCGCTACCAGGTGATTTTAAAGACAGGATACTTTATGAGTCGGGCATTGCTGCCTACACATTTGAGGACCTGGTTGGGAATGTCCTTCTTTTTAAAGAAAATAACCGCCCTGTCAGGATCGGCATCGTGGTTCCTACGGGATACGTTCCCAATGCGATCACCATCCCACAGAATGGTTCAATGAATTACTATCATTCATTTATTCAGAAAGGTGCCGAAACACAGGGATCATACCTGGCATTTGCGGCTGATTTTGCGAATGATCAAATGGCTGAGCTGACATTGGAAGATGTGGCACGGGCTGATGTTCCGTTTACGCAACAGAGTTTTGCCGAGTTAACCTCACTACTTACCAGTTGGGTACAAAGTCACCCTAAAAACGACCCCAATGTAAAAAGAATGTGGGTTAAATCTGTTGTTCTAACAACACGCCTTTATACAGCCGGTACAAAAATAAGTGCCAACGCTTCAGCGCAAATAGGAAGCGTTGTTGGTGTAAAATCGGGCATTTACAGCACCAATAACGAAACTGTAAAGAGCACCGTTATCGGTTTTGAGGCTTTTGATATTGATGAGTTTGTAGGCCAACTGGGAAATCTTGCAAATAGCGGTACCCCCGGTATCCCGGTTCCTATAGATCAGATCAACTCATTGATCATTAAATGTAAAACTGAAAAAGACGGAACGATCAGTTCCACACAACAGGGTAACGGCGCGGTAAAAACCAACGGCGGTACCTAAATCTTCCCTTTTCCTAATTGAATATCAATATATAACAGGGCCTGGCATAAAAAGCCGGGCTTTTTTATAACCTGTAAGGTTATAATTCGTCTGCAATAAAAATATCCATAAACACGTAACAAAAGGTCGAATTAAGAGTTTACATAATATAGCCTCTCAAAGTTCAGTAAAGCCAATCCTTTAATTTACCCTCAAGGCCAACCGACGCAGCAGGAACAAATTTTCTTACAGCGCCAACCCAGCTCCATGCACTCCTCGTAAAGAAGATCATCATGCCTGTTACTTACTTATATTAATTTATTCTATATGATCATTCTTGTTTTTCTTATTGCCCATTGGTTCCTGTCATTGTTTTTTCAAACATTTTTTCAGCACCGATATGCTGCCCACCGCATGTTTACTACAAGCAAAGCCTGGGAGCGCATATTCTATATAATGACCTATCTTTTTGAAGGGTCATCATTTTTAAACCCGCGGGCCTATGCCACCATGCACCGCGAACACCATGCCTACAGCGATACGGCGAAAGACCCGCATTCGCCCCACTTTTTTACCGATATGTATCACATGGTGAAAGCCACTTTTAAAACATTTGAAGACCATTTGAAAAGAACTAATAATCCCGAGGAACGATTTAAGGGAAACTATCCCGAATGGCCTTTGATCGATCGTATGGGCTCTTCATTGGCTTCCAGGCTTATTTTTGGTGCAGCTTACACCTGTTTCTATATTGCGTTTGCCACGCATTGGTGGATGTTCCTGTTGCTGCCGATACATTTTTTAATGGGGCCGATACAGGGCGCCA
>Ga0206976_1026_pt1 | contig 45610 bp, 29 predicted proteins | sample Alteio_BWOrgHeat_82_FD_152926 | JGI IMG/M metagenome (GOLD analysis project Ga0206976, IMG submission 152926) | Enriched cells from forest soil in Barre Woods Harvard Forest LTER site, Petersham, Massachusetts, United States -... | ecosystem: Environmental > Terrestrial > Soil > Temperate forest >... | reverse complement strand
AATGTAACGATGTTTTTCACAATAAAAAATTAAAAAATGAAAAATTACGCATCATTTTTAGATTATTTACGTATTAGTCTTATTATCGTATGAGTTTTATAGATTGCCAAGAATTTCAAACCAGTCAGTTTTAATGAATAGGGCCTATTTAAGTATATTAATTCTTGTCATAACTTTCTCTAAAGTTTATGCTGGCACTCCTTATGTCGATTCTCTCAGCAACCAGGACACCGCGCAGGTAAACTTATTGAACAAGCAAGGTTTTAGCATCCATTTGACGGATCACGAACAAACGATCAAAAAAGGCGAGCAGGCTTTAGAACTTGCTCAAAAATTAAACTACAACAACGGTATAGCTGAAGCCTACCGGGTAATAGGTATAGGTGAAGCGTATTCAAATCATGAAGCAAGGGCTATCGGCAATTACCTCAATTCGTTACATTACTTTAAGCTGGCGGCAAATGTAATTGGCCAGGCAAAGGTTTATAATAATATCGGTAATCTTTATCTTACAATTGATTACGATCAGTCGTTAGATTATTTGGAAAAGGGATTAAAGATTGCCACCGACCAGGGGAATGCCAAGTTAATTGCCTCTGCTTATCTAAACATCGGGAACGTTTATCTCAGGAAGAAGAATTTTTCTCTCGCGTTAGATTATTATACCAAAAGCCAGCAATTATTTTCAAAACTAAATGAACCGGTTTACCTGATCAGTTGTTTGCAGGACATAGGGGTGATCTACTATAAATTAAAGCAATACGACAAAGCCGAGGATTTGTTATTACAGGCAAATCATGAATCAAAGTTGAAAGATTTGAACACCACAATAGGTATTATAGATCTAACATTATCTTCATTGTATATCGAAAAGCAGAATTACCCCGAGGCACAAAAGTTTTTGGATGAGGGTATTGCTTATGCCCAGGTAACTAAAGATGAAAAACTGGAAGCGGATTTTACTTATAATGCGTACCAATTGGAATTTCATAAAAAGAATTACGAACGTGCCCTGTCTTATCTGCATGTTATCTATGAACGGGACAGCACTGTGCAAACAAACATGCTGACTTCGGATCTGGGCCTGATGAAAGAACAATATGATCAGCAGGAAAAGCAAAAGGAAAGTGAACTGATCATTGAGCGGCAAAAAAATGACCGGGTGAAATTTTGGTGGGCCGTTTCAGGGTCAGGATTATTGTTAGTGGTGATCGCGTTATTGGTAGGTAATGTGAAACGTAAAACACAAACCAACGCGCGCCTTACTGAACTGAACAGTGAAGTATCAAGGCAAAAAGACAATCTTGACCGTATCAATCACCACCTGGAAGAAATTATAGACGAGAGGACGCGCGACCTGCAGATCAAAAATAAGAAGCTTTCGGAATATTCATCCTATTTATCACACCAGATACGCGGACCTATAGCCACACTTAAAGGGCTGATGAACCTCGAAAAAGAAGGGCTGGTGGATCAGAAAGAGTGTATTAATATGATGGACAAATGCGTATCAGATATCGATGAGAAAATTATTGATATGAGTGATATCCTGCATGACCCCAAAAGGACAAGTTTTTAAGATAATTATAAGTCAGGAGTATTGAGTTATAAGTTTTATTAGCAGCGTTCGCAGGTTTAATCTCTACCGGTAAGTTTTGCCGCTATTCTCTTCAGATTAAACCCCAGAACTTAAGACTTAATACTATTTATGGCCAGGTGGCGTGTATCTGTGCCTCTATCAGCCCCAGGTAAACGCAATACCAGGATATCATCTGTAAAATAAGCAACTCGCCATGCTTCTTAAAGCCTTCTGTTTCAAAGGCAAACAGCTTTTTACCGGCCGTTACAAAGAACCGCACTTCGCCTTTTTTGGGGATAAACTTGGATCTGATCAGATTAAATACTTTAACCTTCAGCTTGCTTGCAGGGTCGTGAATGATCTCCTTCTTGAGGGGGCCACTTTCTGATATTGAAATCAAATAATTAAGCATAATAGATATATTTAATATCTATTATGCTTGCAACTATTACTCCATGATCTTTGTTTTGCAGAATTATTGAGAATGTTTCTGCTATAATTACTTAGATGGAAATTTTTGTGTCAGTAACTTAATATTATTTCTTTGTATTAAAATATATAGAAATAATTACACTTTCAATTTTGTATCAATAAATGATACGTTAGCCGAAAAGTGTCGCGTTTACTAAACAATCCGATACTTAAACGGCAATTGAACTCTTGTTACGAAGCTCTTCATACAGCTCAATTACCTTGCGCTGTAGGTTTGCGATCTCGCCTTCACGGTCTGTCAATTTCTTTTGAATCACATTCAAATGTGAAGGTACCAGTTCGGCCTGCTCACCATCTACTGTTAAAAGTTGAACAACGCTCACTTCATAGATGTTTGCGATCTGCTCTAAACGGGATAAGTTAACATCGGTAACACCGGTCTCGATTTTTGAAAATGCCGGGATAGAAATACCTAAACGGCTTGCTATATCTTCCTGGCTCCATCCGTGCTGATGGCGTAATATCCTTATGCTTTTGCCTACGGATTTGTTTGCTGCTTTTTTAATTGTCTCACTCATAATAATTTGTATCAATAGTTCGGGTTTCGGATATCTATCCAAAGCACGTGCCATAATTTTTTAAGGCTTAATTAACGCTATTTTACATACAAAGAAAATTTATGGGGCGGAGAACGGGGAAATTGTTCTACAAACAAGAGAAAGTGAGGCTAATTTTTTAACCATACGTCAATGAATTAATGTATTCGGAAATACTTATTCAGCTAACAGGAAATTTAAAAAGAAACTATAACGATTAGTTAATAATTATACGCAGTTTGGCAAATTTCAGGAGCAATTGTTTCTGGCCTATTTCCTTAAAAAATATAGTTGCTTTTACATCCGGTTTATTTCCTTCAAGGGTTAAAACTTTGCCAAAACCGAAACGCTCGTGCTCTACCTCCATGCCAACCTGGAGGCCGGAAGTATCAGAAGGAGCAAAGCCGGGGGAGGGTACATGGGCCTTGGCCAATATGGACGTGGTTTTAACAGGAGCTGCTTTTGGTTTAGAAAAAGTGTCACCCCGTTTGTTCCAGGCGTTGCGTTCATCATCAAAAAAAGTACTGCTGCTGGTTGCCGGTTTGGCGGTGAAATCCAGTTCGAGGTACCGGGCATCAATCTCATCCAAAAAACGGCTTGGCTCGCAACTGATCAAAGTGCCGAATTTAAAACGCGAGGTGGCATAACTGATGATCAATTTGCTTTCGGCGCGGGTTACCGCTACATAAAACAAGCGGCGTTCTTCCTCCAGGTCGCTGCGCGAGTTGAGCGACATTTGCGACGGGAACAAGTTTTCTTCCAATCCAACCACATTCACCTGTGGAAACTCCAGTCCTTTAGAGGAGTGGATGGTCATTAATGAAACCGTATCGGCATCCTTATCGGCAGTTTTATCATCATTGGTGAGGAGGGCCACATCCTGCATGAATATTTCCAGGCCTTTTTCTTCAATATCCTCGCGTTCAGAAAATTCCTTGATACCATTCAATAATTCCTGTATGTTTTCATAACGGTTAAGCCCTTCAACGGATTTATCTTCATACAGGTCCTTCAATAAACCCGAATGCTGGGCAATATGCAAGGCCGCATCATAAGCTGAAAGGTTCTTGGTGATCACCTGGAAGCTTTGAATCATGGTAGCAAACACGCTAACAGGGGCGGAGCTGCGCCCATCAAGATATTTTGCCGGGTCAACGATCACTTCCCATGGAGTGATCTTATTTTGATCGGCGCTTAAAATGATGCGGTCTATGGTGGTATCGCCAATACCGCGGCGTGGGTAATTGATCACCCTTTTTAACGCTTCTTCGTCATTTGGGTTGATGGTGAGCCTGAAATAGGCGATCACGTCCTTGATCTCCTTGCGCTGGTAAAACGATTGTCCCCCATATATTTTATAAGGGATATTCAGTTTGCGCAAGGCTTCTTCCATCGAGCGCGACTGTGCGTTGGTGCGGTACAGAATGGCGAAATCATGCCATTTCATGCCTTTGGTCGACCGTTCCTGCATAATGCCCTCGGCTACGATCTTGCCCTCCTCATTATCGCTGAAGGCGCGCATTACTTTTATTTTATCGCCTTCTTCTTTTTTGGAGAAAACTTCTTTTTTAAGCTGCTCCTTATTATTGGAAATAATGCTATTGGCAACATTCACAATGTTTTGGGTGGAGCGGTAGTTTTGCTCCAGCTTAAATATTTTCAGGTCGGGATAATCCTTCTCAAAATTCAGGATGTTCTGGATATTGGCCCCGCGAAAGGCATAGATGCTTTGCGCATCATCGCCCACCACACAAATATTCTCGTTAACTGCTGCCAGTTTCTTTACGATCAAGTATTGCGAAAAATTGGTATCCTGGTACTCATCCACCATCAGGTATTTAAACTTGTGCTGGTATTTGTTCAGTACCTCGGGAAAGTTTTTGAGCAGTTCGTTGGTTTTAAACAACAAGTCATCAAAATCCATAGCGCCTGCCCGGAAGCAGCGGTTTACATAAGTTTCATAGATCTTACCCAAATGCTGCCGACCGGTTGAATAATCATCGGCCTGTATCTGTTCGTTTTGCTGGTATTCCTGCCAGGAGATCAGGTTGTTTTTTGAAGCAGATATGCGATTAAGTACAAAATTGACATTGTACAGCTTATCGTCCAGGTTCATTTCTTTAAGAATAGCCCGGAGCACGCTTTTACTGTCGTCAGTATCGTAGATTGTGAAATTACTTGGATAGCCGATCTTATCTGCCTCAACCCTTAATAGTTTGGCAAAAACGGAGTGGAAAGTACCCATCCAGATATTTTTGGCTTCGGAGCCCACTACGTGCATAATACGCTCGCGCATTTCGCGCGCGGCCTTGTTGGTAAACGTAAGTACGAGTATATTAAAAGCATCAACCCCGCTGGCAACCAGGTGGGCCACCCGCATGGTGATTACCCTTGTTTTACCCGAACCTGCACCCGCAATGATCATTACCGGCCCTTTGGTTTGCAATACTGCGGCCTGCTGAGCCGGGTTTAATCCCTGTAAATAATCCAAATCTATTTCCTCTTTTCTGTGTCTGCGAAATTAGGATTTTGGGGCGAAAGGAGGAAGGAAGATTTCGGAATTCGGATCAATAGATTTTTTTTAATACTTTTAATATATAAAGTGGCACCAATGAAACTTTTTCCGAAAATAGCTATAGGCCAAGCTTTAATGCTCATTGTAATAACTTTAATATTCGATATATCAGTATCAAAAGCCCAACAACCTACCGATTCCGTTATGGTTAAGTTGATTGCTTTAAGGGATGATTTTGTCGACAAAATTAAAGCAATGGGATACTCGCCAGAGCTTAAAGCACCTGAAATTGTGATGGATAATCCTCGTTCGTTTGGTAACTATGACAGTGAAACCAACATTCTTCATACAGGCGATTGGAAAACATTGCCACCTCAATTACAGGGCTTATTCAATAACGCCGCGAAAGGTGTCGGCAATGGAATGACAGGCGAAGCGTACTTTGAATTGAGTGTTCATCAATGGATCATAGTTCATGAACTTGGCCATTGGTGGCGTGCCTGCCAACATCAAACGGCAGCACCTTATGCCAATGAGTTGGCTGCTAACAGGATCGCAACAGCATACTGGCGTGAGCGTGATCCCGCTTTTTACGATTTTAAGCTAAAGGGATTTCAGCGTATAACAGATACTTACCCAAGCCCTGTACCCGCAGGACAATCAAGGGAAAAATACCTGGATGAGAATTATGAGAAACTGCCGGGAGCATCCTCCTATACCTGGTACCAGGCAGTTATGATCGTTGAGGCAAGTAAGGAAGAGCCTAAGCCAACATTCAAGCAGGCTATTAGTCGTGCAGGCAACGCTGATGATAAAAAGTAATCCTGCCTTATGTTTATAATCAAAAAAAAAGCGAAAATTCTGCATTATTCATTTCACAAAACCTACAAATGCCTCGCCTGGTAATTTCTCACAAAAAAGCTGATCAACCCAAAAGATAAGATCAACGCCAGGAGTACGGAGATATAACCGGTATGGCTTTCATGAGGCGTAGCGCCTAAATAATCTATAGCCCGTATTTTCTGAGTAACGGCATACGTCAGCATAAAAAATACAACCTCGAATAGCTTTTTGCCACCGCTTACAATGCCCAGGCACACGGCTAACAGCACAATAAATACCGCCCCGCAAAAGATATTGATCACGGCGAAAGTGTTAAAAACTAGCAGATAGCGCCCTATTAGGGGTAAAGCCAGTACAACCATGAGCGCAACGCCTGCCAATATCTGCGCGGGCAGCATCCTGAGCAAAGGTTTATAGGACGAATAAGTAAAATAATGCAGTCGGTAGGTTTGCTCTTTCGTTACTAATTCAGATAAGCGGGTAACCTGTAAAAACCATATCACAGGCAGTAAATAAGCATGGGCAATGTCGAGCGGCGCAAATAGCATAGCTACCCAAACAACGGCGGAAACGAGCCAGAACCATTTGGAGCCTTTCCGTACCAGTAACAGCAATTCTGTTTTTATAAAGGGCAAAATGCCATAATCTGTTACTATTGCCGGAAGCGGGCCTTTGCTGATAGGTGCAGGTTTTAGATCGATTATTTCTGTTTGACGGTTGTCTGCTAAAGCTTTCTTTTTCTTACTTATGGATTGGTTAAAGTCAAAACGATGAAAGAAAAATGAGGACAGGTAAACCAAGGCCAACGACAAGGCGATCCATATCAACCGGCTGAAAATAAAAATGCTGGTCCAGTTTACACCGTTCCACACAACAGTCCTGAATGTTTTGTGATGGCTGCTAAATATAAAACCAAATGAAACCTGGTCAATGTGTTCATGAAATTGGGTATTGATCTGGTTTTTGATGCTGCCGGTAACCAGGCTTAAACCAAAGGGGTCAAAAACTGCAGTAGGAATACCCGGTTTTGGGATATTGATATTTGCCATCACCGCACCGCAGATAAAAAAATAGATGATGAATTGTAAAATGGTTCGCTTGCTTAAAAAAACCTCGGCAACTACAGCCAGGCCCGATACCAGGAATAGGGCAGGCAGCGCAAATACGATATACGGTATTATAAAATCAGCAAAAATAAAGGGGTAGCCGCTGCCACGCAGCAAAAACATCACCATGCTAACGGCAAAGGTGATGCCCGCAATAGTCAGCAATACTAAAAAATTACTGAACAGCTTGGTTAATAAGTATTTGAAATTGCTGACGGGTGTAGTCGCGATAATTAAGCCCACCTCTGTATCAATATCCTTTTTGATGCCGCTGTTCACCAAAAGAAAACCATATAGCGAAAGCATCACGGTAGTCATCGTTGCTGAAACATAACCTACCCATGCCGAATTATAAGCGCCCCTGTATCCGGGAACACTCAGCGTAGTATAAGAGGCTGTATTTGGCGGTACAAATGAATAAGCCGCATAAACTGTAATAGCCAGTGTGATGAGGAAAAAATAACTGCGGGTGCGTTGCAGGTAGTCTGCTTTTAATAAGGTGAAGCTATATTGCACGGCTTAATTGGTTTGAGTTAAAAACAAATAAGCGTCCTCTAAAGTAGCGGCAACGGTAGTTGATCCAGGCTCGGGTTGATTGGCACGGGTGATATAACGTACATTTACTTTATCTTTTTGCCGGCTGGTATTTACAACCAGGTGTTTGGTTTTGATGGTATTCAGTTCGCTGTTATCAATAAGCGTTTCAAACACCTTGCCCTCTACCTTTTTTATAATATCCGGCTGTATGGCTTTCTCCAGCAGCATACCGTTTTTCATGATGGCCACTTCATCTGCAATAGTTTCGATATCCGATACGATGTGTGATGAAAGGATGATAATGCAATCGTCGGCCAATTCAGATATCAGCTGGCGGAACCGCATCCGTTCCTCAGGGTCAAGCCCAACGGTGGGTTCATCAAATATCAATACTTTGGGGTCGTTTAGCAGGGCCTGTGCGATGCCAATACGCTGTTTCATTCCGCCTGAGTAGCTGCCTATTGGCCGCTTTGCATCTGCAGTTAAATTGACGCTTTCGATCAGCATATCTACCCGTTTACGAAGGTCTTTACCCCCAACGCCTTTCATGGCTGCAATATATTCCAGGAATTCATAAGCGTTAAGGTTTGGATATACCCCAAAATCTTGTGGCAGATAACCCAATACTTTGCGGATACGATCAGGGTTTTGCACAATATCCTCGCCATCCAAAAACAGCGTACCTTCGGTAGGCTTACTGATGGTGGCTATAATTTTCATCAGGGTTGATTTGCCAGCTCCGTTTGGACCCAATAAACCCAAAACACCCTTATCGATAGTGATGGAATAATCGGTTAGCCCGATCTTGTTTTTATTGTATTGCTTGGTAAGGTTTTTTATGATCAGTGACATAGGTTTATTTATGTGTATGACGATGCGAAGCAAATTAAGTTACAGATTTACTCACCCAAAAAAATAGCGATGGGTCTCAAACCCATCGCTACTCAAAAATTCTCACTATTGACTACTTCCCTGATCTCCAAACATTGTTTTTCAGGTCGATATCAGGTAATTCATGTCCCGGATCTAAAACAATGCTCTTTATAGCTGATGTGGATGGATATTTGAATTTCCATACACCACCGCGCTGCCAGATATTTACAGGCAGGTGCAATGTTTCAGTTGATCCATTTTCCATGGTGATCAGCAGATCAACAGGCATGGCCATTTTTTCTTTATTAACCAGGGTGATGATAGCGCCCTGCGTTGGGTCATTTTTTACATAATCAACAGCCTGTACAGCCTGGTCAATTTTCCAGGTAGTAAAGAACCACGATTTCCAGAACCAGTTCAGATCCTCGCCTGATGCATCATTCATTGTACGGAAGAAATCATAAGGCAGTGGATGTTTAAAGGCCCAATGCTTAATATATTCGTTAAAGGCGTAATCAAAACGATCGTGCCCAAGTACGGTATTGCGTAGCATATCCAGACCTAAGGCAGTTTTAACATAATACTGGCCGTAATCTCTTAAGCCAATAGCTTCCGGCGGCGTCATCAAAGGATCATGGCTGTTTTTGAACGCACGTAATATGCCTTGAGCGCGTTTTGCAGTATCGTTGTATTCGCCATGATTGAATTGCTCGGTAGAATATTCATTGATAAAGGTGTTAAAACCTTCGTCCTGCCACATGTATTTACGCTCGTTCGAGCCAACGATCATAGGAAACCAGTTGTGACCGATCTCGTGGGTAACATCGCCCCAAAGCTGGCCGTTTTTTAAGTTGCTTAAGCAGAAGATGATGCCCGGATATTCCATACCCAAAGCCACACCTGATACGCTTACTGCGGAGTTCCATGGGTATTCAAAATATTTTTTAGAGTAGATCTCCATGCTGTATTTCAGGTATTCGGTTGAGCGGCCCCATGAATCGTTACCCGCGCTTTCAACAGGGTAGGTTGACATGGCAATACCTTTGCGACCTGACGGGAAATTTACTCTTGCTGCATCCCAGATAAATGCTTTTGATGCAGCCCATGATACGTCACGGCTGTTCAGCATTTTAAAATGCCAGGTTTTATTACCCGTTGCGTTGTCATTTTTGCCGATTTCTTCGGGCTTAATGATCATTACAGTTTTGTCGCTTTTGCGTGCTGCAGCCAAACGGCTTTGTGCGGTAGCTGAAAGTACCTGTGCGCCATTTTGCAGGTCGCCGGAACCTACAACGATCATATTTGCAGGTGCGGTAATGTAATAATCAAAATTGCCGTACTCGCAATAGAATTCACCTAAGCCCATGTAAGGCAATGTGTTCCATCCTTCAACATCATCATAAACGCACATGCGGGGGTACCATTGTGCAATTTCATATACATAGCCGTCTTTGAATTTCTTGCGGCCCATACGGTCGGCACCGTAGAATGGTATCGAAAAACTGTAATTTACTTTAACGGATATTTTGTCGCCTTTTGAACCAAGCGGGGTATGTAAACGAACCTGCATACGCGCATCGGTGATCACAGGATCAACCCGGTAGGTTTGATTTTTATAGGTAACATATACCGAAGCGATATGATAACCGCCTCGAACGAATCCTTTCACATCAAAACGGTCGCCGGTATAAGGCGTAACATCCGCACCACGTGAACCTGGTTTGAATAAATTCTGATCTAACTGCAACCACAAATGATCCAGCTTATCGGGGCTGTTGTTTGTATAAGCAATGATCACTTCACCCTTGATAGTGGTATCCTGCTGTGCTTCGTTAAGGCTGGCGTGGATGGTATAATCCGCCCGGTTTTGCCAATAATTTGCGCCCGGGTTACCATCTGCCGACCGTGTGTTGCCGGTGGTTACCGGCCAGTTAATAGGGCCAAAAAGATCCTGGTGATCATATTTAATGGAGTCGGCGGTTTGGGCCGATGCGTTTGCTGCAATAAGCAGCGCCATAGCGATACCCGCTAAGTGGTTTAGTTTAAAACAGTTCATTATTGAGATTTTGATAATTCGATGGCAAATAAACCAAATTAATTTGTCAATTTGATATTTGGAGTGCGGTTGTACAGAAATGTTACTATAATTTTATCTGTTACGATAGTTATACATTAAAAAGCCATCTTGCCTTCTGCAAATTAATAACAATTATTATCTATGAACCGTCTTGCCAATTCCGCTTCGCCCTATCTATTGCAACATGCCAATAACCCTGTTGACTGGCACCCATGGGGAGCCGCAGCGCTGCAAAAGGCTAAAGACGAAAATAAGCTGATCCTGGTAAGTATTGGTTATTCGGCCTGCCACTGGTGCCATGTGATGGAGCATGAAAGCTTTGAGGACGAGCAGGTAGCGGCGGTAATGAACGAATATTTTATTTGTATCAAAGTTGACCGGGAGGAACGGCCTGATGTGGACCAGGTATATATGAGCGCGGTACAATTAATGACCGGTCGCGGCGGCTGGCCGTTGAATTGTATCTGCCTGCCTGATCAACGGCCCATTTATGGCGGCACTTATTTTCGCAAAAATGATTGGGTGAGTTTGTTATTTAATCTCGCTGATTTTTACAAAACCAAACCCGAAGAAGCCGAAGAATACGCGGTGAAACTAACCGAAGGCATCAACCAATACGAATCGGTACAATTTATCGCGGAGCAGCCTGAATATTCAAAAGCCGACCTGGAGCTGATCGTCGGTAACTGGCAGCAATATTTTGATAAGCAGGAGGGAGGCATGGGCTCGTCGCCCAAGTTCCCGGTGCCTAATAACTGGCAGTTTTTGATGCGCTATGCCCATTTAATGCAAGATGAAAATGTAGCCCGGCAAGTAAAGCTAACCCTGCATAAAATGGCTTTCGGCGGGATATACGATCATATTGGCGGTGGCTTTGCACGATACTCTGTTGACGGGCGCTGGCATGTGCCGCATTTTGAAAAAATGCTGTATGATAATGCACAGTTGATCAGCCTGTATGCAGAATCGGCGATATGGAAAGCCCCCTCTAAATCTCCCCCGGTAGGGGAGACTTTATTATTTGAAGAGGATAATTCGCTTTATGCTCAAATAGTTGATGAAACCATTGAATTTGTGAAACGGGAGTTAACATCACCCGAGGGCGGGTTTTATTCAGCCCTGGATGCGGATAGCGAGGGTGTGGAGGGTAAATTCTACACATTTACCAAAGATGAAATTGAAGCTATCTTAGGCGAAGATGCCGATGTGTTTTGCATCTATTACCATGTTACCGACGGTGGTAATTGGGAGGAGGAAAGTACGAATGTATTTTTCCGGAAAGAAGGCGATCAGCAGTTAGCCGAAAAATTAGGTTTGACGGTGGGCGAACTCGTTTCAAAAATAAAAACAGCACGCGATAAGGTTTTAGAGGCACGCAGTAAGCGGGTGCGGCCTGGCCTCGACTACAAAATATTAGCTTCATGGAACGGTTTAATGCTCAAAGGGCTTTGTGATGCTTATCGTGCATTTAATAAACCGGAATATCTACAGATCGCTTTGAAAAATGCTGATTTTATTCTGAAAAATTTGATAAGTGAAGAGGGTAGATTAACCCGTATAGCCTCACCTAAATCCTCTCCAAAGGAGAGGACTTTGACAGACCCCCTCTCCTTTGGAGAGGGCCGGGGTGTGGCTGTTGCTTTTCTGGACGACTATGCCAATGTGATCGACGCTTTCATCTCCTTGTATGAAGTTACTTTTGACGAAGATTGGCTGCATACCGCGAAGAAACTAACTGACCAGGCTATTACCCATTATTATGATGAAGCAAAAGGGATTTTCTTTTTCACTGCGGATGACGATGAGCAACTGATCGCCCGCAAATCTGAAATTATGGATAGCGTGATGCCCGCTTCAAATTCTGTAATGGCGAATAATCTTAAAAAATTGGGTTTGTTGTTTGATGACGCCCGGTATGAGAGCATTTCGGCACAGCTATTACGTAATGTGGTGCCGCAGATCGCCAAATATGGCTCATCCTATTCTAACTGGTGTATGCTGCTGCTGAACGAGGTTTTTGGCGTGTATGAAGTTGCCATAACCGGTGATGGCGCCGATGAAATGCGGGTTGAATTTGAAAAAAATTACATCCCAAACAAAATTATCTTGGGCGGTAAAAAAGGAAGTTTACCTTTGTTGCCCGGCAAGTTCGGCAGTATAACCCGGATATACGTTTGCAAGGATAAAACCTGCGGCCTGCCGGTTGAAAATATTAAGGATGCATTAAAACAAATTGGCAATTAAAACCTTATCAAAAAAATAGACAGAATGAAGATTAAACCACAACACGTAGTGTCATTAACATACGATTTGTATGTTGATCAGGACGGCACTGAAGCTTTAGTAGAAAGCGCTACCGAAGAACAACCACTTACATTTTTATATGGAGCAGGCCAGATGCTGCCTAAATTTGAAGAAAATTTGAGCACCCTGTCTACAGGCGACCAGTATGATTTCCGCCTTTCGGCAGAAGATGCTTATGGCCAGTATGATGATGAGGCTGTAGCAAATTTACCTATGGAAATGTTCAAAGGGACTGATATACCCGAGATAGGCAGCATATTGCCATTGCAGGATAATAATGGTAACCATTTCCAGGGGCAGGTAGTATCTGTTGCCGAAGATTCGGTTATAGTTGACCTTAACCACCCGATGGCAGGCCAGGCCCTGCATTTTAAAGGCAATATTATAAATGTACGCCCCGCTAATCCGGAAGAATTATCGCATGGCCACGCTCATGGACCCGACGGGCACCATCACCATTAATAATTTTGAATTATTGAGTTACTGAATTATTGAATATCGGATGTCCAATTTCGAATGTTGAAGGGTTACTTTGATGTTTGGGATTGGACATTTTTTTGTTGATACTATTACTCCAAAAACAATTACCTTGGTTGTGAATTATTAGTGGCTTTTTAACCTGACTTATCAATGAAATATTTAATAGCCGTGTTTTTGTTGGTGAGTTTGATTGGTTGCAAACAAACCAAAACTAGCACGGCAAATGCAGGCCAAACAGCTATTCTTGCTTTACTCAACAATTCAGTAGTTGACACTAAACTCCCATTAAAGTTAGAAGATGTAAATCTTCAAAATAGAGAAAATATTATTGAGCCGAGCGTGGTTATCAAAGCAAGACTCGCTGAAACGATTGAGGATTATTACAAAAACGAATGTTTAGTTGATAGTGGTAAAACTAATCTTACTGCAAAGGATGTTTATATAAAAACACTAAGCTTACGTGACAGTTTGCAAACCATTTTTCTGATCTTATTGAAACATATTCCGGATGACGAGGTAAATAGCAAAGTATTGTTTTATGATAATAAGACACAAAAATTTATTGGCAAAACACTTGACTTTAATATTCATGCTTTATATGATTTTGATAAAGGGAAACTGAAACCAACAAATCTGAAGGCCAAATTTGAGATCAAGTCACCCGAAATTGAAATTATAAATAAAGGCGGAGTAAATAAATTTGAATTTACGCGGCTTTATCACAACGGCACTGCAAATGCTGTAGAAACTGTAATTTTAAAGGTGAGTAATGATAAAATCGATACGGTAGATTTTAAACAAAAATGGATTGGAAATCAATGACAAACGAAAGGACTATGATGGAATTTACCTTTTCATTGGGCATTTCTATTTATTCAGGCCGGATAAAATCCAGTCCGCCGCTTGGTGTAACCTGGCAGGTTACGATAATGCGCGATAATATAGGCTGCCCATTGAAGGTGGCCGGGATGAATTTTTTGTCTTCCTCGCTAAACAAATTCAGGTCCATTTCTATAGTTTGGTCATAGTCGAGCCAGGGCGAAACCATGCGCACTTTATAATCAGCCAGTCGCCCCAATGGGCTTATCAGTAATTCTATTTCGGCTGCAGAGCCATAAGTATTGTACTGATAAGGGCTGAAAGAAGTTTTATATAAGCCAAGGTAAGGCAAATAACCATAATACCTGCCACCGGCTTTTATCGGCTTTGTAATTTTGTCGGTATCATTGATCACCTTATCTATTTTATACCGCAAACTGGAGTTATTGTATTCACGTGCCTCATATTTCAGCGAGTCCGTAGTATAATCATAAACCTGCAATACATTGCCTTTGGTGTTATAAAAATACCATACGCCTGTTTTTTTGCCTTTAGTATAATTGCCGCTGACTATGGCGGTTTTTCGCTTGTAAAATGCCTGGTAAAGCCCGTCTTTTAGCTGTTCATTTCCCTTTAACACATGAAATATCTCGGTCACATCCTCATTAATGCGATTCTTTTTTTCAACGGTTTCCTGTGCGAAACTATTGGTTATGTAAAGAATAGCGATAACTGCAGAAAGAATTTTTTTGATAAGCATATTGGTTTCAGCCAATATAGAGGATGTGTAATTAAAATCAAAAAAATATCGATCTATTAGCGGTATGACACAGGTTAACAGTGCGATAGTGTGAAACAGATATCCCGAAAAATTATTCGATAATCACTAAACTTGTAAAACTTAATTATTCAATTTATGCCAGCTTCACCTGAAAATCCATCTTTTAAGCCCGTCAGTTTTTCTGAAACGGTAATAACCGAACTGATGATACCATCTTATTCCAATTTTGGCGGGAAAATACATGGGGGAATTTTACTGTCGCTTATGGATAAGGTTGCTTATGTATGCTCGGCCAAACATGCGGGTAATTACTGTGTAACAGCATCTATTGATACGGTTGATTTTTTACAGCCGGTTGAAGTGGGCGACCTGGTATCCTTAATGGCCTCAGTAAATTACGTTGGTAAAACCTCGCTGGTGATCGGTATCCGGGTAGTATCTGAAAATATTAAAACTAACCGGGTAGACCATACCAATACCAGCTATTTTACCATGGTAGCCAGGGACGAGCAAAACCAGCCGGTGCAGGTTCCGGGGTTGATACTGGAAAACCGGCACCAGGTGAGGCGGTTTATCGAGGCCCGGCGGCGCAAACAGATCAAACAAAACTATAAACATGAGGTGGAAGAAATAGAAATGCCTGATAATGAAGAAATTTGTAAACAGATGCTTGTTGGTGAGCGTTGTGTGATAGCCTAATACAATTGTGCCTTTGACTGCTTAATATTAAACAAATGCTTCTGCTTTTTCGTATAAAGCTATATGAGGTTTTTTGTAGGATTAGTATTGATGCTATTGATACAAAGGGAGACTTTTGCCCAGGCGCCATTGCCGTTATCTTCATCCTATAAAAAGGAGGCATCATTACACAAAACCATCGACAGCCTTAACGATATTGCCTTTAATATTTACCTTGAAACGCCCGATTCTGCCCGCCAGATAGCAGAAAATGCCCTGCTTCTTTCCGAAAAACTGAAGTATAAAGCCGGTATCGGCCGCAGTTTTCTAAATATTGGGTATGTTTACTGGTCGCAGTCTTATTACCCCATAGCGCTGTTCTACCTTAATAAGTCGCTGATGAATTTGCCGGGGAACAAGCCTTTATTTATTTCTGATTGTTTCAACATCATTGCCCGTACGTATGCCGACCTGGGCAACTATAAAAAGGCTTTTGATAATCTTAACCGTTCAGCCCGTTTTACAGACGGCGATCCGGGCAGGCTGGCAGAAGTATACAGCCAGAGATCATACGTTTATATACATCTTAAAAACTATCGTTTAGCCTTAAGCAACGCCCAATTAGCCCTGATGCTGAACAAAACGGGCAAAAACCAAAGTAATACAGCTGTTTTATACGGGCGTTTAGGTAAAATCTACTTAGATAAAAAAGAATATACAACCGCGCTTGCTTACGTGGATACGGCATACCGGATGAGCCTTAAAACGCATAATAATCGCTTGCGTGCGGTTACTTTTATTCAATGTGCATCAATATATAATCAATTACATCAATTTGATAAGGCCATTGCTTACGCAAAACAAGGGGCCCACCTTGCTGACAGTATTGGCACGGTTGAACCTTTGTCATCTGCGTATCGTTCCCTGATCAGCAGCTACAAACAAAAAGGTGACTTACGACAGGTGGTGATGAGCCAGGAAAGGTATAATAACATCCGCGACAGCTTAAATGCTTTTGATAAGCTAAAAAACACAGAGCTTATACAGGGGTATTTTGCTTTGAATACGCGGCTTAATAATATCGCGTCAAAAGAGCATAATGCAATCGAAGTAAAGGCTAAAATAAAGTCGCAGGAGATCACAATTATTATGCTCACTACATCTCTTTTGGTTGTAATTTCCATACTATCAGTAACATACTATTTCTATAAGCAAAAAATACTGATCGGTATAAAACTACAAAAACAGAACGATGAATTGCTTAAGCAAAAGCAATTGATAGAGGCGCAAACGGCTAACCTGGAAACCGTAAGCAAAATAAAGGATAAGTTACTGGCCGTGATAGGGCACGATCTGCGCGCTCCACTGGCTAATCTGCGTAATATTTCAGAAATGTTTGAAGTGGATTATTTGACTACCGAAGAAGTGAACTGGCTGATGAGGGATATTAACCCATTAATAAAAAGCGCTGAATTAACTTTAGCAAACCTGATGGAGTGGGCGGGCAGCCATATTAAGGGCAGGGGTATTACCTCATCACGGCTGGATATATTTTTACTCGGCGTTGAGATGGAGCAAACATTTAATCATGCCCTGCAACGGAAAAATATCGAATTCATCAACCTGGCCAGTCCGGGGCAATCGGTACTGGCCGACGAAAACCATATTAAGGTGGTGCTGCGTAACCTCATCAGCAATGCCATTAAGTTTACCGATCCTCACGGTTTTATTACGCTTAGTTCAAAATACGAGGAAAGTAAAGTGATCATCGGCGTAGAAGATAACGGGAAAGGGATGAGCGCTGAAGAAATAGCGTTGCTTTTCTTTGTACAGACCCATTTTTCGCAGCCCGGTACACAGGGAGAAAAAGGCACAGGCATAGGTTTGTTATTATGTAAAGAGCTGGTTGAGCTAAACGGCGGCAAACTGTGGATAACATCAGCCCCTGGTAAGGGAAGCAAATTCTTTTTTAGCCTGCCTCTGAATGCCGAATATGCATAATTAACTCATTTTAAAACATTTCTACTTCTTCATGGTTTATAGTAATACATAAACAAAAACCATGAAAAAGATAATCGTATTAATGTTGGTATGTGCTTTGGGTGTTTCATCATTCGCACAAACCGTAGTTAAAAAAGAAGACAAGGTGAGAAGGACCTCAACACTTAAGCAAAAGGTCCATAATACTTTCCATAAACACAAACATTACAATGGTTACAAAGTAAAACATGTAAAAAAAGTAGTAAATACTAAGTAGCAGAAAATGCTTTGATACAAAAAAGAGGGATGTGATGAACATCCCTCTTTTTTGTTGAGGTGGTTTTCCGTCTGTAGTGGGTAGAGGGGCTAAAATTGTCAAGATTGTTTTACTGCTTACTCCATTCTTCCATAGTTAGCACTTCTGCCTGGCGGGGGAAAACTTTAGTGGTTAGCACGCTGTGCACTTCTTCATCTCCATCGGCGCAGCAATTGGCTAATACGGTTATGCGATAGTCTTTGTCAGCGGCTTCGCGTAAGGTTGATAATACCACGCCGCTGGTAGCAATGCCGGTAAGTATGATGTGCTGGATACCCTGTGATCTTAAAACTACTTCCAGGTCGCTGCCCGTAAATGCACTAACGCGGCGCTTTACAATAGTAATTTCGCCTCCCAGCGGGGCAATGGCTGCATCTACTCTCATAAACTCGTCCATACTCATATCAGCAAAAAGCTGTTTGCTTGCAGAAAAGCCTTTATTGTTAATGCTTATTTCCGGTGCTCCTTCTCTGAAACCCACTACTATATAAATAACCGGGATTTTATTCTGACGTGCGGCAGCTATAGCCTTTGCAACATTGCTGATAAGTGCTGAACTATTCGGGATCCTGCCTACTATACCGGCCTGCATATCCATTACCAATAAAGCTGTGTTTTGTGTGTTCTGTTCCATTTTATTGTTCTTCAGTTAGTTTATTTTTATGACGCTCTGATCAAGAAACTGCAGATTTGCAACCCGCGAATGGCTATTTTTAATACAATGCTTATAGGTTAATTTTTTTAACTATTGATACCGTTCCAAAGTGTTCCACATCCAAAAAATGGAACGCCCTTAAAATAGGACAGTCAATTACCAACCACCTTTTAAGCCTTGTTTCAAAGCCCCCTGGTAGTTTTCCAGGTCGAACGAATACAGATAAGGTGCTTTATGCGCTCCGCCTTTTCGCGGCGTTTCCGAACGGTTCAAGATACCAAAGCCCAGTATCCTGCGCTGAAAGTTGCGCCTGTCCAGCTTTTTATCAAGGATGGTTTCATATAGCTTCTGCAGTTCGGGCATGGTAAATAGCTTCGGCATCAGGTTGTAACCGATGGGCTGGTAGTTCAGTTGCAGGCGCAGGGTGTCCAGCGCTGTTTTAAATATCAGGGTGTGATCCAGTTTCATCTCCGGCAGATCAGCCAGGTCATACCAGCTGCAGCTTTCTGAATGATGATCGGGCGTTGGGTTTACATGTACAAAATCAACCAGCGCATAGTAGCCAATGGTTAAAAAGCGGTTTGAAAACCAGTTTTCGGCCGGGGGCAGCATATCCTTATACATGTCGCGGTGCGGTCTGGACCTGTCCGGGTCACCAAAAACATGGAATTGTTGCAAAAATATCTCGTCAAGGCCGGTGCGTTCTTTAAGGATGCGGTTGGCGGCTGTTTCGATAGGTTCGTCCTTTAAAACAAAACCACCGGGCAGGTACCACGACTCCTCATTTTTCATTTTGAGCGTCAGCACCTTCAGCACGCCTTCATGGAAACCAAAGACCACGCAGTCGATCGAAATATGATCGAGATAACTTTCGCGTGCTTTTTCGCAAAACTCTATAAGTTCCTGTTTGGTAAACATTTGCGCTATTGTACAAAAAATACTTTGATTATACGAATTATAATAAATAGTATTGTGTTCAAAATACACTACCGCGATTTTTTGCAGTGGTGCAAAGAAACCAATTTTAAATCAAATTTTATAATTACATCATAACCCTGGTTTACAACCCTGATAAATATAATTTATGGGGATGTTCGCTGATCTGATAAGCTGCAAACAAAATGAAGAATTATTTCTCAAACTGCCAACCCCTCAAAGTTGCTCTATTGTGCCTATTGATTTTGCCTGCGAGTATTATTAAAGCACAAACCAAAGGGGGCGATGCTAAGATGGATGCCTTTGTTAGCAGCCTGATGCAGAAAATGACGCTGGACGAAAAAATAGGACAGCTAAACCTGGTGACCAGCGGCAGGGCTTTAACCGGATCAATAGTTAATAAAGACGTTGAGGAAAATATAAAAAAAGGGGCAATAGGAGGGATATTCGGCACCTATGGAACTGATTATATTGGGAAAGCACAGGAAATAGCGGTGAAAAACTCGCGCTTGCATATTCCACTGATCTTCGGGCTGGATGTAATACATGGCCATCGTACTATTTTCCCTATCCCGCTGGGCATGTCGGCGACATGGGATATGGGCCTGATTGAGCGCTCGGCAAAGATCGCTGCCAGCGAGGCTACCGCCGAAGGTATTAACTGGGTTTTTTCGCCAATGGTGGATATTGCCCGCGACGCCCGCTGGGGCCGCATCTCTGAAGGTTCTGGCGAAGACCCGTGGCTGGGTTCACAAATAGCCAAAGCAATGGTAAGGGGTTACCAGGGCAGTGATATGAAGAAAGACAATGCGGTAATGGCTTGCGTAAAACATTTTGCATTATATGGCGGTGCCGAAGCTGGACGTGAATACAATACGGTTGACATGAGCCTCATCAAAATGTACCAGGATTATCTGCCTCCGTATAAAGCGGCTCTTGATGCCGGCGCCGGGAGCTTTATGAGTTCATTCAACACCATAAATGGCGTGCCTTCAACAGCTAACCCATGGCTGTTAACAGATGTGCTTCGTAAACAATGGGGTTTTAAAGGTTTTGTGGTATCAGATTATACCTCGCTTGGCGAACTTACCGCTCATGGCTTAGGCGATTTACAGACCGTATCGGCCTTAGCCTTAAAAGCAGGGTTGGATATGGATATGGTGAGCGAAGGTTTTTTATCAACCCTAAAAAAATCATTAAAAGAAGGTAAAGTAACCCAGCAGGAAATAGACCAGGCCTGCCGACGTGTGCTGGAAGCTAAATACAAGCTGGGGTTATTTGATAACCCTTACAAATCTATTAGTACCGCACGCGAATCAAAAGATGAGTTGACACAGGACAATCGCTTAGCTGCGAGGGAAACTGCCGAGCACTCCTTTGTATTATTAAAAAACAAAGCACAGATACTGCCGCTTAAAAAATCAGGTACTATTGCTTTCATAGGCCCCCTGGCTGATAATCATTCAGAAATGCTGGGTACCTGGGTTATCGCTGGTGATCCTAATAAATCCATCAGCGTGATGGAGGGTGTAAAGAACGTGGCAGGCTCTGGTGTGAAAATATTATATGCCAGGGGATCGAACATAACGGATGACTCGCTTTTAAACGCCCGTTCATGGTTTGGCGATAAAAAACAGTTGAAAGATACCACCCGCTCGCCTCAGCAGATGATCGACGAAGCGGTAGAAACTGCGAATAAGGCTGACGTGGTAGTTGCTGTAGTTGGTGAATCGGCTGATATGTCTGGCGAAGCGGCAAGCAGATCGGATATCAGCATCCCCGAGACTCAGAGGGATTTATTAAAGGCGCTGTATAAAACGGGCAAACCTATTGTACTGGTGCTATTTAATGGCCGTCCGCTTACTCTTACCTGGGAAGATAGCCATTTGGATGCTATCCTGGATGTATGGGCGCCGGGCACCGAGGCGGGTAATGCGATTGCTGATGTATTATTTGGCAACTATAACCCCGCCGGTAAAATAACCGCCACCTTCCCGAGTAGTGTTGGGCAGATACCTATATATTATAACCACAAAAATACAGGCCGCCCTTTTGAAGGTAAAGGCCCTGCCAAGTTTAAGTCGGATTACATTGATATCTCCAATGACCCGCTTTATCCATTTGGTTATGGTTTAAGTTATACTTCCTTTAGTTACGGTGATGTTAAATTGAGTAAAACCAGTTTAAAGGGCAATGAAACCTTAACTGCGACGGTGATGGTTAGCAACACCGGAAAATTGGCAGGTGAAGAAGTGGTGCAGTTATATGTGAGTGACCCGGTGGCAAGTATCAGCCGCTCGGTTAAAGAATTAAAGAACTACAAAAAGATCAGCCTGAAACCTGGTGAGCAAAAAGAGGTATCTTTTAATATCACTACAGATGATTTGAAATTTTATAATACTAAATTGAAATATGATTGGGAACCAGGTGAATTTATTATCCAGATCGGCACAAATTCAAGTGATGTGCACATCGCCCCGGTACAATGGTCTAAATAGAGATCCTATATGGTATTATTTTACCAGATAATACCAGTTTGATAAAAAACATTCAAATACCGCATAAAAAATAACGGCTATGACATATTGATCTGTTATAGCCGTTTTAATTGTTCCCCACTACAAAGGTCGGCTCCTCTTCATTGTGATTGCCAGCCTATTAAACGTAATATTGACGTTTAATAACATTAAATTAATAAATTCTTAACGATACAATTGGGTTTAGTTGTGATGATATTTTAACATATTATCAACTTTGCTATAACGGTATCAGTATCATTTAAACGGAAAGAAAATATCAAAGATATATTCGCTTTTACCCATTTATGATGCGAATTTGCACCCTTTTATCTCTCACTAGTCAAGTATAACAGCTTTTTTACATTGCGATTTGTTCAAATAATTGACTTTTTTGTTGCGTAATTCGCAATACTTGGCTCATATTTTTTATAAAATTATTGATTAGTTGCCCTTAAAAATAATTAATTAATAAATCTTTAATATATACTTGTGTAAACAATACACCTTGTCTAAATTAGATGCAGTACCAATTTAGTTTTCCGGGGTAATAGGAAAACCTTTAGAACCTGATATTTTTATAACATATTGAATTTTTGATACCACTTGCATGCAGCACGTGTTAATACTATCAAAACAAAAAGAACAGCGACTGTTTTTAATATTTATTACTAAATAATTAGATGATAAAACCTTTACATTTTTTCCTTCTTATTAGCCTTTCACGTTCGTTACATGCCTTTAAAGGGCATCGCCTAAGGCTTTTTGACCCCAGTCAGTAATTTCAACACGAATTCTATTATCAACTAAATCAAATAAATTAATCAACTAAATCTCAATCTCATGTTTAAAAGTTTACTTCTGAAAGGAAGGACACTGTGCGTACTGATATTATGCACACTCTCCTCATTGGTAGTTACAGCCCAAACAAGAATTACCGGTAAAGTCATCGGCAGTGATGACAAACAACCGATAATTGGCGCTACCGTAAAAATTAAAGGCACAAATGTAGGTGCTGTTACTGATGTGAACGGTGATTTTACCCTTAGTGGAAAACCCGGTTACGTATTGGTAATATCCTACATTGGCTACCAGGCGAAAGAGGTTACTGTAGATGGGCCATCTTTGGGTACAATTACCCTGGAGGTTTCAAACAGGGCCTTAAATGAAGTGGTAGTAACAGGTTACACCTCGCAGCTGAAGAAGGACATCTCTGGTTCGGTAGCTGTGGTGGATGTTAACGACGCCAAAAAAATAAATGCAACTACCGCCGAGCAATTATTGCAGGGGCAGGCAGCAGGTGTTACAGTAATTAACTCGGGTGCACCAGGTGCGCCAAGTACCGTGTTTATCCGTGGTGTGGCCGGTTTCGGTAATACTACACCACTGTACGTTGTTGACGGTGTACAAGTTGGCGATATGTCACAGGTTAACCCTCAGGACATTGAAAGCATCAGCGTATTGAAGGACGCCGGTACAGCAGCTATTTACGGTGTAGCAGGCGGTAATGGTGTTGTTATAGTTACTACTAAAAAGGGTAAAGCTAATACAAGTACTATTTCTTATAATGGCTTTTATGGCGTTCAGGAACCCCTAAGCGGTAATGTTTGGCACCTGATTACCCCGGCAGAGCAGTCAACCCTTACCTTTAGAGCGGGCGACGTAGTTGGTGAAAAATTATATCCCGGCGGTCCTGGTACATTACCTACTTATGGTTACCAGGGTGTAGGCGGCGGCTCTTTTGGCTCTTCGGGTGTTACAAATGACCCGGCGGTTGTAGCATTGTATAAATTTGATGCTGGTAACCCTGCCAATGACTTCCTGGTTCAAAAGTTTAACCAGGCAGGTACCGATTGGTTCCATGAAGTTTTTAAAGCTGCACCTACAGAGCAGCATACCGTAACAGCCAGTGGTGGTAACGACAAAAGCATCTATTTGTTCTCTTTAAACTATGTAAACCAAAAAGGTACATTGCTTAACGATTACGAAAAAAGATACCAGGTACGTGTAAATACCAGTACCAGCGCTCTTAATAATCATATTCGTGTTGGTGAAAATGGTTTTGTTGCTTATGAAGAAAATAATGGCGGTTACAACGGTACACAGCAGAATGAAAGCGGCGCTCTGGCGTACACTTATCGCGAATTGCCTATTATCCCTGTATATGACGTGTCGGGTATTAATTTTGGCGGTGGCTACGATGGCCCAACCGGCGAACCATTAGGTAACGGTACCAACCCTTATATGATGCAGGCTCAGCAGTCAACTAATAACGCTCATTTTGTAAGGGTTGAAGGCAATATATTTGCTGAAGCCGATATTGCAAAACACTTTACTGTGCGTACCAGCATTGGCGGGTTATTATATAATCAATACTATTGGAACATTGGTTATAACCCTTATAGTAATTATGAAACCCATACCAATGCGAATGGCAATAGCGAAAATGAGCAAATGTCAACCAATTATAATTGGACCAACACCATTGTTTACAAACAATCATTTGGCAAACACAATGTACAGGCTTTGGGCGGTTACGAACAAAAAGATAACCATGGCAGGGAGTTTCATGCATTCAACTCAGATTTGTTTTCTTTAGACCCTAATTTTGTAGAGCTTGGTCAGGGTGTCATTACTGCTACCCCATACAGCGTCATCTATCAGCCGATTGCGGTTGAATCCTTCTTTGGTAAAGTAGATTACAACTATGATGGTAAGTATATTTTAAGCGGTACCGTACGCCGTGATGCTGTTTCAGTATTTGCGCCGGGCCACCAGGTAGGTGTTTTCCCTTCTGCAACAATCGGATGGCGCATTTCGCAGGAAGACTTTTTAAAGAGTGTTACCTGGATAAACGACCTTAAGCTACGTGCGAGCTATGGCGAATTAGGTAGTTATGGTGATGTTAGTGGCGGTAATGCATATTCGCAATACAATTTTGGCTTTGGTTCTTCTTATTATGGTATCAATGGCACCAACGCTATTCAACAGGGCTTTTTCAACAGCCAGATTGGTAACCCAAATGTTACCTGGGAAACTGCTAAAATGTCTAATATCGGTTTAGATGCTACGCTCTTTAACCATTTAGAATTTACTGCAGAATGGTTTAACAAAAAGGTTACTGGGTTCTTATTTTCACAAGGGCTGCCGGCTACTACAGGCGGTGCAGTAGCGCCAATTGTAAATGAAGGTGACGTTAAAAATACCGGGTTTGATATCAGTGCAACCTACCATGGCAGGGTAAATAATGACTTTACCTTCAGTATCGGTGCTAACATCACTACCTATAAAAACACAATTTTAGCAGAAAGCAATAGTACCAATTACTTTGACACCTCCCCTACACATGGTAGTTCAGACAACATTGTAAGGGACGAAGTTGGACATCCTATGAGTTCTTTCTTCGGTTACCAGGTAGTGGGTATTTATCAAAATGCAGCGCAGTTAGCATCGCTTCCGGGCTATGCAGGGGCAGCTGTGGGTTCATTTATATACAAGGATACTAACGGCGATAAACAAATCACAAGCGCCGACAAAACCTTTATAGGTAACGCTAACCCTAATTTCACTTATGGTGTAAACCTGAATGCTGCTTATAAGCGTTTTGATTTTACCATGGTGCTTTATGGCTCACAGGGAAATAAGGATTATAACTATACCAAGTACTGGACAGACTTCTATTACACATTTACGGGTGGTAAGAGCCAGGCATTATACAACAATGCAGCTATAGTTAGTGGTACAGGTGCCAGTGCCGTGGTTACAAACCCAAGCGCTACTTTACCTTCAGCTACTTATCAGCAATCATTGGGATCCAATGCTGTTAGCTCATATTATGTTGAGAACGGCTCTTTCTTAAAATGCCGTGTAGCACAATTAGGCTATACTTTTGATCCCGGAATGTTAAAAAGGATTGGTGTTAATAAATTGCATGTATATGTGCAGGCTACCAACTTATTTACCATCACCAAATACGACGGTTTAGATCCTGAAATGCAGGTATCGTTGTCTAACGAAACAGGTACAAAAGCAAGTTCAGCATATGGAGTTGATTATGGAGCGTATCCAAATAATCAAAAACAATACATTTTCGGTGTTGATTTCACATTTTAATTGATAAAATATAAAAATTTTAGAGTTATGAAAAATTCATATATCAAATTCATTGCCCTGGGATCTGTAGTAGTCTTTACATTAACGTTTTCGTGTAAAAGATTACTTAACCAGGAACCCGTGGGCTCACTCGGCGCTACGGTGCTTGCCAATAAGGCAGGGCTTGACGGGTTATTAATCGGGGCTTATCACATGCTGAGCGGCTTCTCTCAAACAAACAACGACGGCGCTACTATATGGTCAGCCGGGCCGGATAACTGGAGTTATGGAGGTGTAGGTTCAGATGATGCCTATACAGGGTCATCCCTTACCGACCAGCCGCCTTTCATCCAGATAGAGAACCATACCATGGATGAGAATAACGTGTACCTTAATGAAAAATGGGTTGCTGAATATAACGGTATTCAACGGGCCAATGATGTGATACGCGAAGTTCCGTTGATAAAAGACGGTTCAGTAAGCGCGGCTTACGGTGCCGAAGCCATTGCTGAGGCAAGGTTTTTACGCGGTGTATTCCACATGGAAGTGGCAAAAATATTCCGTAATGTGCCTTATGTTGATGAAAATATAACTTATGGTGCAGGTAACTACGATGTACCTAACCCAGGCCCGATATGGGATAAAATTGAAGCTGATTTTTCAGCAGCTATGGGTGCAACCAAAGGTGCTGCATTACCTTTAACACAACAACAAATAGGCCGCGCCAATTACTACGCTGCCGAGGCTATGCTGGCTCAAGCTTATATGTTTGATCATAAATATTCATTGGCTCTGCCTCTTTTAACAGATTTGCTTACTAACGGCGAAACTTCAGGCGGTGCAAAATATGCTTTTGAGCCTTATGAAGACAATTTTAACGCAGCTCATAATAATGGTCCGGAATCTGTATTCGCTGTTCAAATGACTGTTAATGATGGTTCAAATGGTTCAAACGGTAACCCAGGTATGACATTGGATTATCCGGGTGGTGGCCTTGCAGGTTGCTGCGGATTTTATCAGCCATCTATTTCGCTGGCAAACGCATTCCAGGTGGATGCTAACGGTTTGCCAATGTTTGAGCCAAGTGTTGCAAACCCTGGTGTTGGTTCGTTCTTATATAATGACCACCAGCTTCCGTCTGACCACGGATATGCGATAGATGGAAGTGGGAACTATAGGTTAGATGTTGCCGGTACATTCTCAGGAACACCGTTTGTTCCGCCTTCAACCGCTTTAGATCCACGTATTGACTGGACATTAGGCCGTTATGGTATTCCATTCTTAGATTGGGGATTATGCGGTGGCGAGCAATGGTCACGTGGTGACGTTTGCCCTTATAACCCTAAAAAGAACGTATTTTATGCATCCGTGCATGCAGGCGTTACCGATAACGTTTTAGGTTGGGCTGGTCCTTTGGATAATGCCAATAACTACAACATGGTTCGTTTATCTCAAATTTATTTGTGGCGCGCAGAGTGTGAAGTGGAAAGCGGCGATTTGGCAACTGCGCAGACAGATGTAAACACTGTAAGAAATCGTATGGCTAGTCATCATGAATATTGGGTGCATACCTATATTGATAATTCAAATCCTTCTGCAGGCTCAAATACAGGTGATGCTAATTTGGCAGCAAACTACAAAATTGGCTTATACGGTGCTGTAGCCGGAACTGATTTTGTTACACTTGGTCAGTCAATGGCACGTGAAGCAGTGCATATTGAAGAGCAGCTTGAAACCGGTATGGAAGGCAAGCGTTTCTTTGACCTACAGCGTTGGGATCCTATTTATGGTGGTTCTGAGCCTTCAGGTTACATGGCAGGTGTTGAAAACTTCCACATTAAAGCAACTATAATTGGTCGTTTCTCTACAACCGGCAAACCTGCAGATGCTGCACCTGATTTGAACGGCCATACATTTACTGCCGGTAAAAATGAGGTTTATCCAATTCCACAAGGCCAGATTAATGTTGAAGCTGGTAAATTAAAACAAAACACAGGTTATTAATCAACACAATTATAACCGGTATAAATAAAAAAGGTGGTGATGTATATCACCACCTTTTTTTTAACTTAGCCTATATTTTTTTGTGTGGTAATCAAGGTACATCCGCTTAAAACCGGGATGGGGGCGATTTTCCTGCCCGTCAGCAGGTTCGTATCTACTAAAATTGTTTTTTATAAATGAAAATTGCGCCATATTTTTTATATTGTTTTATCCCTTTTTTATTTATTTCCTGCAAAAAAAAATCTACCCTGTTTGAACAGATACCCTCCTCTTATTCGGGCGTGCATTTTAACAATAAGATTATTGAAAACGATTCAATTAATCCCTTAGATAAACTCAATATTTACAATGGTGGCGGTGTAGGCATCGGCGACTTCAATAATGATGGCCTCCAGGATATTTTTTTGGTAGGTAACCAGGTTCCCTGTAGATTATACCTTAATAAAGGTGACATGAAGTTTGAGGATGTAACCAAAGAAGCGGGAGTTGGCGGCCTTGGCGGCTGGGGCAGGGGCGTAGCGGTTGTAGATATTAACAACGACGGCTTGCTGGATATTTATGTTTGCAATACTTTATTAAACGATTCTGTAAAACGGACGAATTTACTCTATATAAACCAGGGGCCGGATAAGAACGGGGTACCTCACTTTAAAGAAATGGCCAAAGAGTATGGTCTGGATATAAAAGTCCACTCCACCATGGCCTCATTCTTCGATTATGATAACGATGGCGACCTTGACATGTATTTAACAGTTAACTCTGCGCAATCAACAGATAATACCAGTACATTCACGCCTATTGTTAAAGACGGCTCAAAAAGCAGCACCGGCAGGCTTTACCGTAACGACTGGGACCCGGTTTTAAAACACCCGGTATTTCATGATGTATCAAAACAAGCTGGCATTTTAATAGAAGGTTACGGGCACGCAGCCAGCATTGTGGATATTAATCGCGATGGCTGGAAAGATATCTACGTAACAAACGACTTTTTAAGTAATAATATACTTTACATTAATAACCACGACGGGACATTTACTGATAAATCCAAAGCATATTTTAAACATACTTCCACCAGTGCGATGGGGCAGGACATTGAGGATATTAACAATGATGGCCTTGCAGATGTATTTGAGTTGGATATGTTTCCGGAAGATAATTACCGGAAAAAAATGTTCATGAGTTCGAACTCCTATCAGACCTATAAAAATTTTGACTATTACGGCTACCAATATCAATATAACCGAAACACGTTACAAATAAACCAGGGGCCGCGATTAGGCCAGAACGATTCCATTGGGGATCCGATTTTTAGCGAAACCAGCTTTTTAAGCGGGGTATCACAAACGGACTGGAGCTGGTGCCCGTTAATTACCGATTTTGATAATGATGGTTTTCGTGATCTTGTGATAACCAATGGCTATCCGCGCGATGTTAATGATCATGATTTTACAACATTCAGGGCCGAGTCTTATCAAATAGCATCAAAACAACAGATACTTGATCAGATACCAATAGTTAAAATCCCAAACTATGCTTTTAAAAATAATGGTAACCTTCAGTTTACAGATGTAACCCAAAGCTGGGGATTGGATGTCCCAACTTTTTCAAATGGGGCCGCCTACGCCGACCTGGACAATGACGGTGATATGGACCTGGTAATCAATAACATTAATGATGAAGTGCTTATCTACAAAAACACATCAAGGGAAAGAAGTAAGAACAATAGCCATTATTTACACATAAAGTTTACAGGCGGTCCGTTAAACAGGGATGGAATTGGTGCCTGGGCTGATATTTATTATGACCATGGTAAGCACCAGGTATATGAAAATACGCCATTCAGGGGATATTTATCAACCATACAAAACATAGCCCATTTTGGCTTGGGCAAAGTTAGCTTGCTCGATTCCGTTGTGATCAGGTGGCAAAACGGTAAAAAACAAACCCTGCAAAATGTAAAGGCCGACCAGGTGCTGAAAGTAAACATTGCAAACGCAACGGAAAATTATACCTTCAACCAATCACCAATTAATAACAAATCCTTATTTAAAGAAGTAACCCGGTCTGTAGGCGTTACCTATAAGCATAAGGAGGATGACATGGCCGACTTTAATATACAAAAGCTGTTGCCCCATAAATTATCGCAATATTCGCCTGCAATAGCGGTAGGCGATGTTGATGGCAATGGTTATGATGATATGGTGGTTGGCGGTACCTCTCAATATCCTGCTCAATTGCTTTTACAGCAGCCTAATGGCAAGTTTATACAACGGGACCTGTTACCCAGGGAGAAAAATAACATGGGGGCGCATTTTAAAGATGAGGGCCTGTTATTGTTTGACGCCAATGGCGATGGCCAACTTGATCTGTACATAGCTAGTGGCGGTTACGAAAACAAACCCGGCTCTCCTTACTACCAGGACAGGTTATACATCAATGATGGCAAAGGCAATTTTACGGAAGCTGTTGATGCCTTGCCTCAAAATTTTACCAGTAAATTATGTGTAAAGGCAATTGACTATAACAAGGATGGAAAACTCGACCTGTTTGTATCCGGTCGTGTTGATCCCTGGAATTACCCCAAACCTGTTTCGAGCATGATTTTACGAAACGACAGTAAAGATGGGCACGTAAAGTTTACTGATGTTACCGAAACCGTTGCAAAGGATCTGAAAAATATAGGATTGGTATGCGATGCTATTTTCACTGATTTTGACAACGATGGATGGCCCGATTTGATACTCACGGGTGAGTGGATGCCGATAACCTTTTTGAAAAATGACCACGGTGTATTTAAAAACGTAACAGACGCCACCGGCATAAGTGACAAACTTGGGTGGTGGAATACAATTGCTGCCGGCGATTTTAATCACGATGGTAAAATTGATTACATAGTTGGTAATGTTGGCTTAAATACTTTTTATCGGGGAACAGATAAGTACCCGGTTTATATTACTGCAAAAGACTTTGATAATAATGGCAGCTACGATGCTTTTCCATCCCTTTTTATAAAAGACCAGGACGGCGAAATGAAAGAGTTTCCCGCTAATACGCGCGATGACATTATAAAGCAAATAATAGGTATGAGGGTTAAATTCCAGAATTATAAATCCTATGCTGTTGCCACTATGGATTCGGTTATTACGCCAGAAATGCGTAAAGGGGCAATAAGGTTAAAGGCCAACATGATGCAATCGTGCTATTTACAAAACAAAGGTAATGGGAAATTTACGATGGTGCCTTTACCTGTGGAAGCGCAAGTATCGCAACTTAATGGAATTGTAGTTGATGATTTTGACGGAGACGGTAACCTTGATATCGCGATTAACGGAAATGATTACGGTACAGAGGTTGCAACCGGGAGATATGATGCATTTAATGGGTTAATACTCAAAGGCGATGGAAAAGGAGGGTTTAAACCGATGTCAATTCTTCAAAGCGGAATTTATATCCCCGGTGATGGGAAAGCGCTTGTGAAACTTATGGGAGCCAAAGGGAATTATTTACTTGCAGCAAGCCAGAACAGGGATGTAATGAAAATTTTTGAACTGAAAAGGCCGGTACGAACCATTAAGTTATTGCCTTTTGATATGTATGCAATAATTAAATATACCGATGGGACAACTAGTAAGCAGGAATTCTATAACGGCACCTCGTTTTTGTCGCAGTCGGGTAGGTTTATCAATATTGATAAAACGATGGTTTCTGTTTCAATTGTTGACAATTTAGGCCATACGAGGAATATTTCAATAACTAAATAATAAAACCTAAAGACCAAACTAATTAATGAGGCAGATATGCTTCATCAAAATGATGACAAATTAATACTTCAACATTAACCAGATTATAATTACAATGAAATTTAAAAACAAATACCTGTTTGCCCCTTTGCTGTTTATAATAGTAATTTTTTTAACAGTGGGATTATTTACCCAGGGTTGTAAAAATAAAAACAGTTCGGGATATACTTTAACCGGTGATACTATTGTTGATGGTAAAAACCTTGTTCAAATAAATTGTACTAAATGCCATGCTTTAGTCCCTGTTAACGCGCTCACTAAAGATGTGTGGAGACACCATTCTTTACCGTCAATGGCACCTTACCTGGGGCTGACAGCATACCTTGGAGGGTATTTTAAGGATGAAAAAGATACTGCCGGCTTGACCTTATTAGAGTGGCAAAACATTGTATCCTACTACCAGAAATTAGCTCCTGATACCTTGCTCCCTGCCAAAAAGCCTGCTCCATTACTTAATGATTGGGCGGGGTTTACCATAAAAACACCGAAAGCTGTAAAAAACACCTGTTTCACTACTATGGCAGCTGTTGACCCTTACACCCATAAAATATACACATCCGATGAAATAACAAATAAGCTAACCGAATGGGACGCCAATTTCAATCCGCAGGAAATAGCAACATTACCATCAACCGCAGTAAATGCGCTTTTTGAAAAAGATGCAGCCGGAGCTAACAATGCAATAATTTCATGCATAGGACGGCTGGAACCTATTGACTTTCCCAATGGCAAAGTATTTAAATTTGACCTGGATGCTAAGGGCGTCAAAGGCGATAAAACGCTCGTTGCCGATGTTTTGGCCAGGCCGGTTCAAACTGTAGAGGGCGATTTTAACAAAGACGGATTAACCGATCTTGTAGTTTTGGGCCAGGGGCACTTAAAAGGGGGGGTATATTTATTCAAACAAAACAAAGATAAAACCTATACACAATCCACTATTTCAGAACAGGCTGGTGCTGTGCAAGCCGTAGTTGGCGATTTTAATAATGATGGCTGGCCCGATGTGATGGTTTTGTATGGCAGTGTGGATGAAGGTTTATCGATGTATTTAAATGATCATAAAGGCGGCTTTACTTCAAAAACCCTGTTGCGTTTTCCTCCCGTTTACGGATCAACCAGTTTTCAACTGGCAGATATTGACCATGACGGAAAACCAGATCTGATTTACACCTGTGGTTATAATTTCCATAATTCGCGCATATTAAAACCATATCATGGTTTGTACATCTTTAAAAACATGGGTAACTGGAACTTTAAACAGCAATGGTTTTACCCTATAAATGGCTGCACAAAAGCAATAGCGGCAGATTTTAAAGGTAATGGCCACCTTGATATCGTAACCAGCGCCTTTTTTGCAGATATGAAAAATGATCCGGCAGAAAGCTTGATGTATTTTGAACAGGATAGTTCTTTTAATTTTAAACCGCACGCCATACCTGTCAGTAAATACGGCCGGTGGATGACCATGGAGGTCAGCGATTATAATAATGATGGTAAACCTGACATTATATTGGGCAATTATGCAAACGGTTTCATGTTTCAACCCGCTTTAAATCCGTTTTGGAATGCACATTTGCCATTTATTGTGCTGGAAAATAAGTTTAAAAAATAAATGTGAAAAGTGAGCGGCAGGTGAGTGGCAAAAAATGCACTGCTGACCACCCGCCATATACAACTGATAATAAAACAAATGAATGTATAAATACCATCGTCTATCGGCCAAAGGAATATGTTTATTAATAGTTATTATTACAACTGTTTCAATTGAAATTTTAAACGGTTGCAATAATAATGCATCTTCCCCAACGGTTGAATCGCAAATTACTTCGGGTGAAGCCCTTTCCAAAAAATATTGTATCAGTTGCCATGAATGGCCCGATCCTGCTTTGATAGATCAGAAAAGCTGGATAAATGGGGTATTACCTGCCATGGGTAGAAATTTAGGGGTACAAACTTACATGGGGCAGTATTTTACCAATAAAGGCTCCGCCATCGATATCAACGATTGGGAGGATATTGTAGCCTATTATAGCAATGTTGCACCCAAAACGTTAATCATCCCCAAACCGGCTGTCGCTCCTTTAAATGATTGGTCGATTTTTAGTTTGGTGAGGCCCCAAAATGTAAGCAAAACCATGCCTGCAATGACAACTATGTTATCCTTTGATACCATTAGCCACAAGCTTTATTCGGGTGATGCTGCAAATAGTTTATATGAATGGGATGATAAGCTAAATAAAAAGCTGGTACATCAATTTGATTCGCCGGTAACAGGGGCGAGTTTTATTAAAACACCAACAGGTTCAAATACTGCGATTGTTACCTGCATTGGCAACCTGCCACCGGTTAATTTATCAACGGGGAAAGTGTATTCTTTAAGCCTTTCAGGAAAAAATAATAAGCCGGCTTTAATCACGAGCGGCCTGCCAAGGCCCGTAGCTACTGTTGCTGCCGATTTTAATAAAGATGGGTTAATGGATTATGTCACTTGTGGGTTTGGCCACGATCACGGAGCTTTATATTACGTGCAGCAGCAACCTGATCATTCCTTTAAAAAGATAGTTATCAGTGATATAGCAGGCGGTGAACAATTAATAACAGGCGACTTCAATAATGACGGCTGGCCCGATGTGATGTGCTTATTTGCCCAGGCAGATGAGGGAATACGTATGTTTTTAAATGATCATAAAGGTGGGTTCACTACTCAAACACTATTGCGGTTCCCCCCGGTGTATGGCTCAGGCAGCTTTCAATTGGTTGATCTTAATCACGATGGCAAACCCGATATATTGTATACCTGTGGAGATAACAGCGATTTTTCGAAAGTGTTAAAACCGTATCATGGGGTATATATTTTTACAAACCAGGGTAACTGGAAATTTAAACAAACATATTTCTATCATATTGACGGTTGTACCAAAGCTATAGCTGATGATTTTGATCACTCGGGCCATTTAGGTATAGCATCTATAGCCTTTTTTGCCGATTTTAAAAATCACCCCCAGGCCGGTTTTACCTACTTTGAACAAACTGCAGCAAACCAATATAGAGTTCACGAAATACCCGTAAACAATTATGGGCGCTGGCTAACAATGGAAGTTGCCGATATTGATCACGATGGTTATGACGATATCATAATAGGGAATTTTTCGATAGGGGGCCGCGGCCTTGTAAACCAGCCTGGTTTTGTGCCGGGTTGGGATATGCACGAGCCTGTTATCATATTAAAGAATAATGCAGGTAAAAAGAATAAATAGATTAATTTTCAAGTTAAATAGAGAATATTTCTCTTAACTAAATAGATATGAAATACATAAAATCGTTATTGGCAATAATATTGGGTGCTCTTGTGTTAGCATCTTGCCAGAAGCCGAAGCCTGTTATTAATGAATCGGATATTTTGCATTCGAATGAAGAACAACTGACACGGGTGATCATCTATGATGTATTCACTCCGCCAGTAGCCAGCCGTATCTATGGCTATACCAACCTGGCCAGCTACGAGGCGATGCGATTTGCCGACCCAAAATACAATTCGCTTGCGGCTCAGTTAAAGGGGTTCGGCAAAATGCCTGAACCACAAAAAGGGAAAATCTATAACTATACCCTGGCGGCTACCAAAGCTTTCTTTACGGTAGCCCATAAAGTCACTTTTTCGATCGATACCCTGAAAAAGTACGAAAATAAAGTTTACGGGATGTTCAAGGAAACGATGGACGATTCTACCTACAACCGTTCAATAGCCTTTGGCGAGCAGGTAGGCAAGGTGATCCTGAAAAGGGCAGCCGTTGACAACTATCCGCAAACCCGTGGCAAACCTAAATACCTGGGGAATAATGGCCATGCCCAATGGCGGCCCACCCCCCCGGATTACTTTGATGGTGTAGAATACTGCTGGGGAACCATGGAACCCTTCGCTATCAATTCATCCACCCAATTCCCCCTGCCCAAACCAGCAGCTTATAGCGCAGATACCAATAGCGAATATGTAAAACAAGCCAAACAGGTTTACTGGCTGAATAAACATCTGACGGATGAACAACGGACTATTGCCCGGTTTTGGGATGATAATCCTTTTGTGGTAGTGCATAACGGCCACATGATGTTTGCCGACAAAAAGATTACACCGGGAGGGCACTGGATAGGGATCACCTCGATTGCCTGTAAACAAACCAAAGCTAACGCGATAAAAACGGCACAGGCTTATGCACTTACCTCTATAGCGCTGTATGATTCGTTCATTTGCAGTTGGGAGGCCAAATATGAGTATAGTTCAATACGTCCCGTTTCAGTGATCAATGAAACGATCGACCACGATTGGCTGCCGTTGTTGCAAACACCGCCCTTCCCGGAATACCCGGCAGGACATGCGGATATCAGCGGGGCATCGGCAGAAGTACTAACAAGCCTATTCGGGGACAATTTCAAGTTCCAGGATACTACCGAGCGGAGATACATCGGGCTGCAACGGAACTTTGATTCGTTCCTGAAAGCAGCGGACGAGACGGCAATGAGTAGGAATTATGGTGGTATCCATTTTTTGAACGGTGTGAAGATGGGCGCCTTACAGGGCCACGAGGTGGGTAAGTTCATCGTCCAAAAACTTAAACTGACTAACTAAAGAACAAACGGCAATTAAAAGATTAATGAAAAATTAATGGTGACATTTTAGTTCCAAGTGAACGTCAAAGCGCAAGAAATGCACTATCTATACTTTCATTCTCTGAATTTATTCAAAATAGTATAATAAAAGGGTAAATTAGTACAACTTGACCTTGCTCTTGTTGAGTAGTTTTACAGGATTTAAATGCAAATTGTACTAATGAAAAAACTCCTTCATGTTTCATTTTTTCTCTTCTTTATTGGTTTCCTGGTTACTACAAGTGTATTTGCCCAAAACGGAACCGTAAAACAGGTTAAGTTAGTTAATTTCGATCTGCAGTCATCGGCGCTTGTTAAAGAAAGTGGCAGCGATCTGTCGTCTGCAACTTATCATTCATCAATTTATTGGTTCCCTGTTAAAGTTCCGTCTACTGTGCTCACGGGCTTAGTGGCCAATCATATCTACCCCGATCCTTACCAGGGTTTAAATAACATGCTGATACCTGATGCTTCTGATCAGTTTAATAAGGAGTATAACCTGGAACAATACAGCCATTTGCCCAATGACCCTAACCCATGGAAAAAACCTTACTGGTATCGCACCACTTTCCAGGTACCTGCAGCCGATAAGGGGCGCCGTTTTCAATTGATATTTAAGGGAATAAATTACCGCGCTGCTGTTTGGGTAAATGGTAAGCAAATAGCTGATTCGACCCAAATGGTGGGCATGTTTGCCGAACATAATTTGGATGTAAGCAAAGTGATAGTTGCCGGGACCGATAATGCCCTTGCAGTTGAAATTTATCCACTTGACTATCCTGGGTACCCTGCTAAAGAACAATTACAAGCTTTGGGCCCCTTCTATGAAAATGGCGGGCCTACGGGTGATATAGGTAAAAACGTTACAATGTTATGCTCCGTAGGGTGGGACTGGATGCCGCCCGTACGTGACAGGAACATGGGGATATGGCAGCCTGTTTATTTACGCACAACAGGTGCCGTAACAATAGGCCGGCCAAAGTTGGTTACTGATCTGCCTATTTTGCCGGATACCAGTTTAGCCAACCTGTCATTAAATCTTACTTTAACCAATAATACCCATGCTGATAAAAAAGGCAAGCTTACAGTAAGCATTAAGCCCGAAAACTTTGAAGGGATACCGGTTCAGTTCTCACAAGCCGAACACGTAGGTGCAAATTCATCAGCAGTAGTTGACCTTGACGCGAGTACCATAAGCAAGATGATCATTAATAAGCCGCATTTGTGGTGGCCAAATGGCTATGGCAAGGCCAATCTGTACCGTATCCGCTTGCAATATGCTGACGCATCGGGGGTGCAGGACGATACCACATTTGTATTCGGCATACGTACCGTAAGTTCAAAAGCAACTAATGTGAATGGCTTTGTACGCAGGGATTTTTATGTGAACGGCAAGCGGGTGCACCTGGATGGCGGTGCCTGGGTACCGGATATGATGGTTAACCGTGATTCGGCCCGTTATGATTATGAAATGCACCTGTGCCGTAATGCCAACGTAAACCTGGTGCGTATCTGGGGCGGCGGTGTTACGCCTCCCGATGCCTTTTGGAATGCTGCCGACCGTTATGGATTGATGGTATGGTCTGACTTTTGGGTAACAGGAGATACGCAAGGCGAATTTAAAGGCTCACCTGATTGGCCGCTGGAAGGGAATGTATTTGTTAATAATGTAAAAAGCACGATATATCGCATCCGCAACCATCCAAGCCTATTGGTATGGACAGGTGGCAACGAGGGCCATGCCCGTAAAGAGCTATACGATGCTATGCGCGATAATGTGATCGCTTTGGATGGTACAAGGCCGTTTATACCAAGTTCATCGGGCTTCGCCAAACTGCCCATAGGCTGGAAGGGCTCATGGCCCGATGATATGCCATCAGGTGTTTATAGCGGCGGCCCTTATGCCTGGCGTGATCCCAAAGAATACTATAAACTGGCTGATGGAGGCCACGATTGGGTATTTAAGGATGAAACCGGCATACCGTCCCAGCCGCCATACACAACTTTGGCTAAGACTATCCCAAACCTGGTTTGGGACACTAAACTGCCCTTCCCGTTGAATAACTCGTGGGGTTACCACGATGCGGCAACCGGTGCGGCCCAATATGATAAGTACTATGACGAAATGGTAAAGCGATATGGTGCGCCAGCAACAATGGTGAATTTTTCCGATAAAATGCAACTGATGAACTATGTTGGTTACCAGGGGATATTTGAAGCAGCCGGGCATAAGCTGAATGAAACCGGCGGTGTAATGCTTTGGAAACTGAATGCCGCCCTGCCAAGCGTAGTATGGCAGATATATGATTGGTACCTGGAGCCCAATGCGGGCTATTATGCCATGCAAAATGCTTGCGAGCCTGTACATGTCCAGTTTAACCAGGACGACTCCACAGCAGCTATTATTAACCGCATTTATCATGCAACAGGTAGTCTTATCGCTGAAGCCGCTATTTATGATACAGATAGCAAATTAATTAAATCGGTAAAGGTTGAGCATGTCGGCCTGGCTACGACTGGCACACAGGAAGTTATCCCGCTAAAGGATATATTGAGAGATATTAAAACAGTGAGTTTCGTGGTGCTGAATTTAAAAAATACAGCCGGTAAAACTATCTCACACAATGTTTACTGGTTATCGCCAGGCAATGATTTTACGACCCTGAGTACTATGAAGAATACCCGGGTGCAGGTAAAGGTTTTAAAGGCTGAAATAGGTAAAAGCGAAGATAGATGGACATTGCAATTCACTAATAATACTGGACAAATTGCATTTTTTGTTCGCCCGCAACTGATGAAAAATGGGCAAGAAGTAATGCCGAGCTACTGGACAGGAAACTATTTTACGCTGGCGCCAAACGAGCATATTACTGTTTCTGTAAGTGCGCCTATTGCAAAATCAGGCCCCGGCCTGCCAACTGTTTTAGTTGAAGGATGGAACCTGGATAAACAGGTGATCAATTTACCCGCAAACACCAAATAGCACTCAAACCAATCCCTTATAATGACAAGGCCCTCTTTAACCAGGGGGCTTTTGTATGTTGTGTCTTTTTGAAGTGATTGATTTTCCGGTAAACAAAAATCAAACAACCAATCGGAAATATGGTTGTATTGATAATTAACACGCATACACATGAAAACCTACGACAACTTAGTGGATGCCACTAACGGTTTATATAAAAGAGGATATACCGCTAACCTTAGCCTGGAAGGAGACACTATTGACGATAAAGATCAAAATATTCATATGACTGCTGATGACTTTGAGATCGATGAATTTTATCGCTTTGAAGGCCCAAGCAATCCCTCAGATATGTCTATTGTCTATGCGATCAATTCGCCAAAATATCACCTAAAGGGAGTACTGGTGAACGCTTATGGTACTTATGCAAATAACAGTACATCGGCCATAGAAGCCAAACTTAATCATGACCAGGTGGGTACACATTTGCATCGGGAAGACAAGCCAACCGAGCAAAGTTAACACTACAGTTGCGACAGCAGCTTTCACTACATTAAAATAAAAAAAACCTCTCTCAGATGAAAGAAGTTCTTGGTGTAGTATTAAAATTCAGGTGTAAAATAGGTTTAATTTAATCCTCGCAATGCAGGTAACTCAATATCATATCACCTTTGGCCGCTAAGGCTGGTGTAGCATCGCGCATCAGGTATTCAAGTTGTTTAGAAAGTTCCTCAGCGATCCATGGATAACGGTGACGCAGGTTAAAAAGCGTTTCACTGGCAGATGCCCTCACACTTACCAGCATTTTAGGGTCGATCATCCAATCGAAACAAAGCTCTACCACACGTTCAAAATTAATTTCTTTCAGTTTGTTCCGTACATCTTTCGGAGATTCGGGCGAGGTGATATGCATTAGTATTTTAGCATAATGCTTTTTGCAGCTTTGACATTTAACATCGCCAACGCGCTCAACCAGGTAATCTATCTCCGTGTAATATTTCAAAGGGAATTTTAACAGGATAGTTTCCAGTAAACGGGCTGATTTTATAGCGACCGGTTTATGGTGGTAAAAGGTAAGATCAACAAGGTCATGCAGGGAGAAATTCTGATACTCAAGTTTACTGCTTAACTTAACTACTTTGACAGGTTGATCAAAGGTAGAAATCTGTTGAATTAGCTGTAATTGTGTCATGGCGTTATAAATTTACTGCTGAGGCTAAGAAAAATTGTTGACAACTATTCAACACTTGTTAATAACTGGAGTAAATATAGGCTCAGATTGTCTAATTACATAATTTTATTAATTAAAATTTTAGTTTATTGCTAAATAGGCCAAAAAAAAGTTAACTAATTGATTAAGTGGTCGAAAGAGCTTGGCCTGGTATCTAACATCATCAACCCAACCAGCCGCAAACTATGTTGGTCTACTTTCGCCAAAAATTTTACCTTTGCTGTCCGTTTAATCGTTTCTTATTCATGGTTAAGTTCAACCGTTTTACATTGGATAATGGCCTCCGGGTTATCGTTCACGAAGATCATACTACCCCGATGGCAGTGCTCAATATTTTATATGATGTTGGCGCACGCGATGAAGACCCCGATCAAACAGGCTTTGCGCATTTATTTGAGCACCTGATGTTTGGCGGCTCGGTAAACATCCCCCAATATGATGAGCCATTGCAGCGCGTAGGGGGCGAAAATAACGCTTTTACCAGCAATGATATTACCAATTACTATATCACCTTACCTGCTGCAAATATCGAAACTGCTTTTTGGTTAGAGAGCGACCGCATGCTTAGCCTCGCATTCAGCGAAAAAAGCCTCGAAGTGCAGCGTAATGTGGTGATAGAAGAGTTTAAACAACGCTACCTGAACCAGCCTTATGGCGATGTGTGGCTGCGTTTGCGTCCGTTGGTATACAAAAAACACCCTTATCAATGGGCTACGATCGGTAAAGAGATCAAACATATTGAGGATGCCAGGATAGGTGATGTAAAGGCTTTTTTTAAAAAGCATTACAATCCGCAAAATGCCATTATGGTAGTTGGGGGTGATATTGATACCGAACAGGTAAAGCAACTTGCCGAAAAATGGTTTGGCCCGATACCCGCCGGTGAAAAATATCATCGTAATCTCCCGCAGGAACCAGAGCAGCATGAGGCGCGCCGGGAAACGGTTACTGCTAAAGTACCGTTGAATGATCTCTATATTGCTTTCCACATGCCGGGGCGTTTAGAAGATGGTTATTATGAAACCGATTTGATCTCGGACATCCTTTCGCGCGGCAACTCCTCGCGTTTGCACCGTAACCTGGTGAAGGAGCAGCAACTTTTTAGTGATATACATGCTTATAATATGGGTAGTACAGACAGCGGTATGTTTGTAGTTGAAGGGAAACCGCTCGAAAATGTAACGATTGAAACCGCGGAAGCTGCGATATGGGCCGAGCTGGAAAAATTGAAGCAACATACCATTCCTGATGATGAACTGACCAAGGTGAAAAACAAAACAGAATCGACCATGGTGTTTTCCGAGATGTCATTACTGGATAAAGCCATGAACCTGGCCCAGTTTGAACTGTTTGGTGATGCGGATGGTTTAAATAAAGAAACAGATAAATACCTTGCCATAACGGCTGAACAAATACAGCACCAGGCGAGATCAATGTTCAGGAAAGAGAATTCATCAACACTTATTTATTTGGCAAGTTAGTTTATTGGCTCATTAGTGATTAATGAGCCAAATAATAAAAGACCAATGACACTACAAAGAACAATAGCCCCCGAATTTAAAGCGATAGATCATATACAGCTGATCAGGCCTGATCATACGCTGCTGGATAATGGCTGTAATATATTTTCTTTTAACTCAGGCGACCAGGAACTGGTGCGCATTGAATGGATATTCTCCAACCTGCGTTTTGATCCGGCAAAGCCGCTGCTGAATGTAGCGGTGAATACCATGCTTACAGAGGGTACTTCCAAACTATCCGCTTCGCAGATTGCCGACCATATAGACTTTTACGGAGCCTTTTTGCAGGTGGATTATGGGTACGATCATTCGCAGGTGACGCTATACACTTTAAACAAGCACCTGAAAAGCACACTACCGGTAATAAAGGATATCATCACCGATTCAATTTTCCCTGAAAATGAACTGGAAACGTTTGTCCGCAACCAGCAGCAGAAATTGCAGGTGAGCCTGCAAAAAAATGATGTGCTGGCACGCCGTGCGTTTAACAAAGCCGTTTATGGCGATACCATCTATGGCCTGGGTGCCGAACCCGCTGATTATAAAACCCTGTTACGGGATGATATGCTATGGCATTTTCAACAAATGTACCAGCCATCAAACTGCACCATCCTGGTAGCCGGAAAGGTGGATAAACAGACTTTAGAATTGCTTAATGATGCTTTTGGTGCAGATTGGACAAACCCAACGGTTGAAGCTGATACCACCCAGCCGCCTTTAAAACCGGCAGGTGAGCATTTTTATTTTATTGACAAACCCGAAGCATTGCAATCAGCTATACGTATGGGCTTGCCTTCAATTACCCGCACCCATCCTGATTTTCCGGCGGTGCAGGTATTAAACACGGTGTTGGGTGGTTATTTTGGATCAAGGTTGATGGCTAATATCCGCGAGGATAAGGGTTATACTTACGGCATAGGTTCAGGCTTAAGCTCATTAAACAAAGGAGGGGCATGGTTTGTGGCCACCGAAGTAGGCGCTGATGTCTGCAAAGCTGCTGTAACCGAGATCGAAAAAGAGATCAACCTGTTAAAAACCGAGCTGGTTCCGGAAGAAGAACTGTCGTTGGTGCGTAATTATATGCTGGGTTCGCTTTTAGGAAGTTTGGAGAATGTAATGTCGCATGCCGATAAATTTAAAAATATCTATTTCGCAGGTCTTGGTTATGAATATTACGAAAGATATACGCAGGTGATCAGGTCCATCACTTCAGAAGAGGTGATGCAAATGGCCAATAAATACCTCGACCTAGACCAGTTTTATAAAGTTATCGTTGGGAAATTTTGATTGAAACATGGGCAATTCCTTAACCTAATCCTTGTAACAGTAATTATGATATTGTAAGTTTCTCACTACAACATATTGCATTGTCGTGGTCTGCATTTATTTTTTATATATTTAAATATAATATAGAAATTAACTTAAACCTTAAGTGCTGCTGCCATGGTCGCGCCAAGAATCAACAAATATATTTTACTGGTAATAATGTTGTGCTTCATGTATTGCAATGCACATGCGCAAACTTTAGATGAGGACGCTTATCGGCATAAAATGCAGCTAATAGACAATCTTTCAGTTTACAAAATGCAAGATTACGATACACTTTATCGTATTTCAATTCAAAAAAAATTTCACAGTTATGAGTATAAAGAAAGTGACTATGGATGGATAGGTACTCAAAATGACCGGCATGTATCATTTTTGACTATCAATGGTAAAGAGTTAAGTATCGAAAGAAAGGTATTAGTCAAACTGGAAGCACTGCCATTGAGCCAAGAAACTATCGATAGTTTAATAGCTCGCGACAGGAAAATTGTAGCGGGTTTTATGGGCAATTTCGCACAAAACTATAATTTGGTACTATGGCTCTACAAAAAAGGAAAATCGGATTACTCCAAGCAATTACTACCAGAAAAACAAACCTTTCTAAACGATAGTGATTTAAGAGATGGCTTCGGTGCATTATATTATGATGCGATGCTTTCCGCTTATTCCCGTGAAAGAGATTATAATAAAGCGATGAAATTTGGTATACATCTTTCAGGAAGTGCCTTTAAAGGATATCAATATCAACAAGAAGCTATAACGTTAACGGCTCAGTTAAAAAATAATCTGGAAGATTTTAAAACTTTTCGGCTACCTGATTCATTGGAGTGGGTTGAGTTGAAACAAAAAATAACACGAAAAGAGCAAATCATATACCTGGCCGATAGGTTAAAGTTGTTAAATTGTATTCAACTCAGCCAGCCTGGTGGGATAAGTTATCACTCGTACCAATATTCTATTCCGTTTAACGATGCAAACAACATTTATTGGGATAATGAATTTAAAAATAAAGTGGTTAACCCTTTTGACGAGTTGTTACTAATGAAATTAAATCTAACTGAAACGGAGTTATTATTACCCTACTTATTAACAGACACCTATATACCATCCTATAACTATCATAGGGATTTTTTCCCTGAAAGGAATTTACACAAATTAAGCTGGGTTGTTCAAGGTCTAATAGATGAAATAACAAACAGAAGATTTTTTGACCGTCTAAAATTTGACATATTAACGCCGGAACAGAAAAAAGCTGAAGTTGAAAAAATCAAGAAATGGTGTGATAGTAATTCCGGATTTTCGCCGGAAGCGTTAACAACCAGTGAGTTAAAAAAAGCAGATAACTGGCATGATTTTCATGCAGCTATGGAAATGGCGCGGCAACAAAAAAATGATTCTTTGCCAATAATCATAGTACAGAGGTTTGATGCTTTTCATGGCAGATCATGGCCCAGCGAACAAGGGATTATGGCTCAAACTATGTTTGAAATTGGCAATAGCAAATATATAACTCCCGTTAAAAAGTGGAATACGGGTACTACAGATATATGGGTAAGCTTATTTACATCTTTGTTCCTGTTAAAGTACGATAAAAATAGTTACGACAGCGCAATGAATGAACTTGCAACTGTGCTTAAGCAATGTGACGGAACGTCTTATTATCCTTATGCGATGGATCTGCTTTTAGATATGAATGATAAAAGGGCATTAAAACTGGCAGAAGGTATATTGGATAAAGAAAGATTTCAAGCTATGATCGACTGGGATTATTATTCTAATTTCGTTAAGGAACTGCTCTTTAAGAAAAGCGGATATACGTACAACTTTTTGGCTTCTAAACTTACTGCTTACAATTCAGAAGTGATAAACAATTCGCATAAGGACAATGATCATATGTTGACACAAAACGATCAGTATGTTTTAATGATAGAAAAATTGAAAAGTGATACTTCTATTTATTTTAATGTGACAACCAACGTCGCCAGGATAAAATATGTAGAGTCGTTAAATA
>Ga0206976_1030_pt1:30000-45776 | contig 45776 bp, 34 predicted proteins | sample Alteio_BWOrgHeat_82_FD_152926 | JGI IMG/M metagenome (GOLD analysis project Ga0206976, IMG submission 152926) | Enriched cells from forest soil in Barre Woods Harvard Forest LTER site, Petersham, Massachusetts, United States -... | ecosystem: Environmental > Terrestrial > Soil >... | reverse complement strand
TCTTACCGAAGAGTCAAGGGAAAAAGCAATCACAAAGATTTTCCCGGAATTTTTTCGGAGTGGCGATGCAACGAATATAGAATATGATTTTGTTACTAAGAACGGGAAGGTTCTGAACACCCTTTTGTCGGCAAATGGCGAGTTGGACGAACACGGTAGAGTTGTCAGATCGTTGGCAGTAGTTACTGACATCAGTGAAACAAAGAGGCTTATGATGAGCCTGGAGCTAGCTCATAAAAGCGCTCGCTTAGGTATCTGGCAAATCGATTTCATTAACGATTCTTGGGAATGCGATGAGAATTTGAAAGAAATATTTGGTATTGAATCAAGGGTTCTTTCACGAAATGAATACTTGAGCATCATTCATCCTGATGAGGTTGAAAATAAAATAGTAAGAGATAGACAGTTCATTCAATCCAATCGAGGAGACTATCACGACGAGTATCGGATTGTGAGACCAATCGATGGTGAAATCAGGTATATTAAGTCGCAAGGAATTTTTTTTCGGGATAAGCAAGGAAATGCACAACGAGGGGTTTCCGTGGTCTTTGATCAAACATCAGAAAAACTCGCACAGAAAAATCTCCTGCTGAAGAGTTTCACCATTGAACACTCCTCTGACCCTATTTTCTGGATACGACCGGATGCATCATTTGCCGATGTCAACCCGGCCGCCTATCAGTCTCTAGGTTATTCATTGGAAGAAATTCTTTCCCTGCGAGTACCGGATATAGATTTCAATTATAACAAGGAAGTTTGGCCAGCGCACTGGCAGGATCTACGCGAAAAAGGAACCTTGAAATTTCCGAGCAGGCAACGCAAGAAAGATGGGAGTTCTTTGGATGTGGAGATCATTGCAAACTATATCATTTTTGAAGGACAAGAGTTTAATTGCGCCATTATACGCGACGTTACCGAACGTAAAAAATCCGAAGCGGCCCTCTTGCTTCAATTTGAAGAGTTACAGAAGATAAACCACGAGCTTGATCGTTTTGTATACAGTGTATCACATGATTTAAGGGCGCCACTTGCATCGCTCCTCGGCCTAATCAATGTTGCTGAACTGGAAAAACCTTCTCCTGCATTCCAATCTTATCTTTCGATGATGCGCCAAAGCATCAACCGTTTAGATGGATTCATAAAGGATATTCTAGATTACTCTCGCAATGCAAGGCAGGAGGTTCAACTTGAAAAAATAGATTTCCGAGATCTACTCAAAGAAGTCAAGAATAACTTAGGGTCGCTGAGCGGATTTGAGCGACTGAGAATTGAAGTTAATCTTTTACAGGAAACTGTTTTTTATTCCGATCGTTCACGGATAGGAATCCTTTTGAACAACCTGTTTTCCAATGCAGTTAAATATCAAGATGTTGGAAAAATTTCATCCTTTCTTAGCATTGATATTTTGACGACATCAAATGAGGCTACTATAAAATTCAGTGACAATGGCATCGGAATTACCGAAAGCCATTTAAGTAAAATTTTCGAAATGTTCTACAGAGCCACTGAAGAGGCTAAAGGCTCTGGTCTTGGACTTTATATCGCAAAAGAAACAGTTACCAAATTGAAAGGAAGTATAGCCGTTCAATCAGAATTTGGTCAGGGCACAACCTTTGAGATTCATATCCCCAACTCACCAAGTAGCGAATTTTGAAATAGCTTAGCTCTTTGAGTTGCGCGTCCTAAATTCATTGAATCGAGAGATTTAATGTTCTCAGTCTATTTTGAAATTTGGACCCGGGTCTGTTCAATCAGTTTATAAAGGATGGCCCAGTGAAAATTTTATGATTTTCACTGCGAAGCCACCCTTCAATTTTTTCCAAATTGTCTACGGTATCCTTGCCAGTTGCACCTCTATGTCGAAGGTGACATCCTCTCCTACCAGAACTCCTCCAGTCTCTAAAGCAGCATTCCAATTAAGACCCCAATCTTTGCGGTTAATTTTTCCCTGAAGATTAATCACTGCTTTTTCATTTCCCCAGGGGTCCTTAACAATTCCTCCAAACTCCACGTCCAACTTCACCGGGTTGGTAACACCTTTCATGGTTAGATCGCCATGCAGGACATAGTCACCGCTATTCGTCTTCTCAAAAGTGTTACTCCTGAAATTCATTTCCTTAACTTTTTCAACATCAAAGAAATCTGCACTCCTTAAGTGCTCGTCGCGTTTGCTGTCGTTGGTGTTGATGGATGCTGGATTGATAGTGACGCTGATTTCTGCAGTCGCAAAATCGCTGCCTTCGGTAGAAATACTGGCATTGTATTCCGTGAAACTGCCTCGCACATTGGTAAACATCAGGTGCTTTACCTTAAAGCCAATGTGGCTGTGCATTGGGTCGATAGCCCAATTTGTCTTGGTTAATACTTCTTGTGTTTTCATAGTTTTGTTTTATGATTGACTGTTGAAATTGATGATGCAATAATGGGATGATTGCATCGCTGAGAGCGATGACAAATACCAAAAAAGTACATTGACAAATGTCAAGTGCAAAGAATATCAGAGCGAGATCCATGAAACTCCATTTCTGATTTCTAAATAAAGGAGGGGCTCGTTTTTTGCTTTCTTAACCGCAAGCTCTAAATTTGATTAAAAACAAAGATTGGCGGGGTCAATTCTAGAACTTCACAATCAATTCAACTTTGCTCATATGCACGAACCTCTTTTTGAGTATATCGAGGCGAAATCAGAGCTGAAACTGACTGATGAAGAGAGGCTGCTCATTAAGTCCAAATTTCAACCAAAGCGCCTGCGAAAACGGCAATACTTTCTGCAGGAAGGCGATGTTTCTAAATATGTTGCGTTTATCGTCAAGGGCTCTGCGCGGATGTTTTCGGTGGATGATAAAGGACATGAGCACATCATTCGTTTCGGGCTGGAATCCTGGTGGTTGAATGATGCAGAGAGTTTCATCTCACTTACTCCTTCACGTTACAATATCGAAATGCTTGAGGACTCAGAGTTGCTGATCATTTCAGTAGCGGACGCTTATGAACTAAGGGATAAAAGCCGACTGTTTGATCTCACCATTAAAGCCATGGACAAACAAGCTTCGATGGCCACCCAACGAAGAATACACGCGGCCATCAGTATGACCGGTGAAGAACGATACGACGAACTTGTCAATACATATCCGCAATTCTTGCAGCGCTTTCCTCAGAACATGATTGCCTCTTATTTAGGGCTATCACCCGAAACACTTAGTAGAATTCGTAAGAATTTGATGAGTAAGTAAAAATGACTATCAATCAGTTTCATTGAATTCAACTTGACATTTGTCAAGGCTATTTATTGGGTTATATCAATTGATCACTTTCTCTTGCATTGCAACTTTGCAAAAAGAAGAGAAAGATTATGAACAAATCAATCAGAGTAAGCTATGGAGGACAGAATGTAAAGGTTGCGGATTTTTTGGTAAACAGATTGCTACCAAACGAATATTGTGGTAAGGTTGGACCGTTTGTGTTTCTGGATCACTTATATCCTACCGTTCAAAAAAGTCAGGCAACCAATCAGCTCAGAGGGCTGAATGCACACCCCCATCGAGGAATCGCCACATTAACTTATGTGCTTAGTGGTTCGCTCCAACATTTCGATAGCCGCGGTCACCAGGGAACAGTCGATGAAGGAGGCGCCCACTGGATGAAAGCTGGCAACGGCATCATCCATGAAGAGGGAACAACACGCGAATTTCAGCGCAATGGTGGAGTACTACATGCCATGCAGTTTTGGATAAACCTTCCCTCCGTAAATAAGAAAGAAGATCCTGAATACGTAGCACTGGCACCCCATGATATTCCCGAGGTGCAATTACCAAATAATGCCGGATCATTGAAGGTTTTGTTAGGCAAATCAGGGGAGGTCATTTCCCCAGTCAAGACTTTTCTAAACGAGTTTAATTTTCATGTGAAGCTCAATCCAAAATCATCGTTTTCATACAACACTAAGCCTGATCTGGAGTATGCTGTGTTTGTCCCAGACGGAGAAATCCATATCAATGACGAAGTAACCGGAAAGAGTCATTTATTGATATTGTCAAATGATAGCGCGACAATTCACTTATATAATCCAGGTATTGTTGAAGTTCATGCCTTCATCTTTGGAGGCAGCGAGTATACAGAGCCTGTTGTAACCGAGGGGCCTTTTGTGATGAACAGTTGCCGAGAAATAATTCAGGCTTATGACGACTTCCTTGAAGGCAAGTATGGCACAATAACGACGAACGCCAACAAGTGATTCACTTGACATTTGTCAACGCTATTTCTTGATTTACCCCATCGCCTTCTGGCCCACAGTCAACGTTTATTTGTACTAACAAAAACAAAAAGACTATGGAAAATTCAAATCAAAAATCAGCAAAAGTGTTTAATGTTATTCTCTGGGTAGCACAGGTGTTATTAGCAGCCATGTTCCTAATGGCTGGATTCACGAAGGTAGCTACTCACATCGACCAACTCGCAGTTGGAATGCCGTGGGTTACCGAAGTCCCGTCGGGTCTCATCAAATTCATCGGAGTCAGTGAACTATTAGGAGGACTGGGGTTGCTGCTTCCTTCTGTGCTACGAATTATGCCGCAGCTTACAGTAACAGCGGCAAGAGCTCTTGCATTAGTGATGATTCTTGCATTGGCTTTTCATGTATCAAGGGGTGAATACTCTGCAATTGTGACAAACATTGTTCTTGCCTCGGTATCTCTTTTTATCTCCTGGGGAAGATCAAAGAAAGCGGTAATTCATGCCAAGGCTTAAACTACTTTTCAATGTAGCAGATCTAATTATTGACTATTAAATATTACGTTATGAAAATTACAAAGTGTCCTTCTGTCGTCCTCAAACGCGTGGATGAAGAACTTTCGAAACTTGATTACGGAGAATTACAAAAAGCGAAGTCCCTGAGTTTAGCGGTCGGCATCAGTTTGATTATTCTTATCACGAAAATAATCGAACACAATTAATTCTCGTCCAAACAATGGAATGGATTAATTAATAATGGGAACGAAAGTCAGAAACACGAAGTGAGGTTGGGGGAGCCTGAAGGTGTCTCAGGGATAATCTTATTTTTAACATGCGATGACGCGCATTTATCCCCCTCTGGTTAAGCAGCCGTGGTAGACGGTGTTCAGTATCGAATTGGCTAAGGTATTGTGAGATGTTTGACAACTTATAGAAACCTGTTTAAAATTAGTTTTCCCTTGAGCCACTCACCAAATAGTAATTGAGCCGTACACCAAGTAAATTGAATTGACAATTACTCATCTTGGACTTTAAATACTGATTGAAAATGGAAATCATAAAACTAAGCACTGATTGGGCTAAAGCAGAAGTCTTTTCCGCAAAAATGGTGGGACTGCTGAGTTTGGTAGTCTTTCTCATTGCGCTTGGGTTCTTGCAATTGGGTAAAACGGCTATGGCTAAATCCTTTGTGTGGCCTTTATTCGTTGCAGGGTTACTTCTAGTAGCGGTAAGTGCCGGGTTGTACTTCGCAAACAAGCCCCGCATCGCGCAGTTTGAGGCTGCCTATAAAAACGACGCTGACTCATTCATACAAAGTGAAATAGCGCGAACAGCAAAATCGAAACATGACCTGGCGTTGGTTTTTAAAATACTCCCTGCCATTATCATTGCAGTCGCCCTACTCATTATGTTTATCCAGGCGCCATTATGGAGAGCGATCGGAATTACAACAATTCTACTGCTGACGTTATTAATGCTTATCGACAGCAATACCGATGAGCGAAATACAGCCTATCATCAAAAATTACTAACGGCAAAGCAATGAGCGACAAAGTACTTCCTGTAACGCAGGTTTTGGAAGATAGCTTTGTGTATTCATGTGCGTTTGAACATCAGCGAGGCTTTGAGCAATTCACGGCACATCATGTCCTTGCTTTTCAGTTTTCAGGTGAAACGCATATCCAACATCAAAACGGGAGTTTAATCCTGAAGAAAAATCAAGTGTTATTGGCTCGAAAGAATCAATTAACAAAATCCGTAAAAATTCCTGCTGCCGATAAGGAGTACAAAAGTATCTCAGTCATACTCACTGACATCGCACTGCAACAATTTGCTTCTGACTCTGATATCACCAGCCGTAAAAAATATGAAGGCGAAAACTTTCTGTTTCTAAAGCCGGACGCGCTTATAAAAAGCTATTTTCATTCGCTGTTGCCCTATGCAGAGAAGTCGAAGAAAATCAGCAAAAAACTTGCCACCATCAAAACCCACGAGGCTATTGAAATGGTGTTGAGCCAAAAACCTTCTTTAAAAACTTTCTTATTTGATTTCTCTAACCCGCATAAAATAGATCTTGAAAAATTCATGCTGCAGAATTTTCACTACAATGTGCCTGTAGAGAATTTCGCAAAACTCACCGGGCGTAGTCTCGCAGGCTTTAAGCGCGATTTCGAAAAATATTTCAAACATCGCCACGCAAATGGCTACAGGAAAAACGATTAACAGAAGCTCATTATCTCATTCACGAGAAAAGACAAAAACCGGGTGACATCTATTTGGACTTGGGTTTCGAAAACCTCTCTCATTTTTATACATCTTTCAAACAAAAGTTTGGGGTAACTCCAGAGATGCTCACTCACCAACAATCATAAAATTAAAGGCAATTAAACAACCTGAACAAATGAATGCTGAACAACAATTACAACAGGCTGCCGACAGGCTGGCTATCCGCAACCTGATAGATCAATACGCTTATTGTGCTGACACTCGCGATGCGCAGGGACAAATGGCTCTTTTTACTGAGGACACCAGGTTCATTGTTTACATGGATGCTAAATCATCTGAACCGACTCAAGTCATCAATAAAAGAGCAGACCTGTTTCCCGTCTTTGATAACCTTAATACATATCGCGCGACAATGCACTTCAACGGACAGAGCACTGTTCTGCTACTGAAGGACGACTCTGCAACAGGCATTGCATATTGCATTGCTCATCATCAAACCATTGAGGACGGCGTTCAAAAGCTGATGATCGCCAACATTAAATATCATGACAGCTTTGCAAAGCAAAACGGAAAATGGCTTTTTGCCGAGCGTAAGCTAATGGTGGATTGGTTAGAAAACAGGTAGTCTCGGCCGTCCAAACATTTGGCCGTAAAAGCCAGGTATGAATAGAAAAAAATTCATCGACGGAGGTTTGATTTTGGGTAGCTGTTAACCTGGAAGACAATTACCAACGGCGCCTAAACATTTTTCACCAGGATATCTTCAGCTTCAGGTCTATCCTAGATTACAATTAGGGCTCCTTTTGGGATGAGAGGCGATGGAAAGGAATCTATTTAAAGACTTCTTTGCTCTGCTTAAAGACATTTGTGCTCCACTTAAAGACTTTAATGTCTCTGCACAGATGAATGACGCTTAAAATTTGGTCCTACTCGACAGTTACTGATTTTGCCAAATTCCTTGGTTGATCAACGTTGCATCCACGCATTACTGCGATATGATACGAAAGTAGTTGCAATGGTATAACTGAAATCAAAGGCATCAATGGATCAAGTGTAGCAGGTACTTCGATCACAAATTCAGACATCTTGGGGATGTGAGTATCTCCTTCGGTTACAATAGCAATCACTCTGCCCTTGCGCGCCTTTACCTCCTGAATGTTTGAAACGACTTTTTCGTAGGAAGCATCTTTGGTTGCAATAAACACAACCGGCATCTCTTCATCGATAAGTGCAATTGGGCCATGCTTCATTTCGGCAGCCGGATAACCTTCGGCATGGATGTATGATATCTCTTTTAGTTTTAACGCTCCCTCGAGCGCCACCGGAAAATTGTAGCCGCGGCCGAGATAAATAAAATTACGTGCATTTTTAAATTCATCGGCAATGACCTGTATCTGCGAATTAAGTTTCAACGCTTTTTCAACCTTAGCCGGAATGTTCTCCATCTCAACCAGCAGCTCATGAAATTTCTGTTCGGTGATCGTACCTTTCTTCTGGGCAACAATCAACGCAATCATATTCAGAACGGTGAGCTGTGCTGTAAATGCTTTTGTGCTTGCAACCCCAATCTCCGGGCCAGCGTGAGTGTACGCTCCGGCATGCGTAGAGCGGGGAATAGAAGAGCCCACTACATTACAAACACCAAAAATAATTGCTCCTTTGCTCTTGGCCAACTCAATAGCCGCCAACGTATCTGCTGTTTCGCCAGATTGAGATATCGCAATCACTACATCGCCTTCGCGAATAACCGGATTGCGGTACCTGAATTCAGAAGCATATTCAACTTCCACGGGTGTGCGGCAAAATTCTTCGAAAAAATACTCAGCTACTAAACCAGCATGCCACGAGGTACCGCATGCCACAATCAATATTCGATCCGCGTTCACCAGCTTGTTCACATATTCGCGCAAGCCACCAAGTGTCAATCGTCCGGCATTCGAATCAAGACGGCCTCGCATACAATCTTTAATAGATCGTGACTGCTCAAAAATTTCTTTCAACATGAAATGCTCGTAACCACTTTTTTCAATGGCTTCCAATTCCATGTCTACAGTTTGCACGTACGGAGTAAGCGGCAGGTTAGCAGTGTTCTTGATTGTAAGCTTTCCATTATTAACTACTGCAATTTCCTGATCGTTGAGGTAAACCACTTCGTTGGTGTACTCAATTATCGGAGTGGCGTCTGAAGCCATAAAAAATTCTCCTTTGCCAACACCCAATACCAGCGGACTGCCTTTGCGTGCTGCAATCAACAAATTTGGGTCTTCGAGTGACATTACCACGATGGCATAAGCGCCAATCACTTTTGTTAGTGCAAGTCTGACAGCTTCATCAAGCGAGCAGCCCTCATTGTCTTTAATGTCTTCGATAAAATGGATGAAAACCTCAGTATCAGTTTCACTGTCAAACTCGTGACCTTTGCGAAGAAGATCTTGTTTCAGCGAGTTATAATTTTCAATAATGCCATTATGTATTATCGCCAATTTTTTAGTGGCCGAATAATGAGGATGTGCATTTTCATCGTTGGGCTCACCATGAGTAGCCCAGCGTGTGTGGCCCATACCAATTTGGCTGTTTAGGTCTTGGCCTTTAATGAAAGTCTCTAGTTCAGAAACCTTGCCTTTCTTTTTATAAACATTAAGGCCGCCATTGAGCAACGCAATACCAGCACTATCGTAGCCGCGGTATTCCAGACGCTTCAATCCTTTGATAATAATATCACTCGCTTGGCGGTGGCCAACATACGCAACAATTCCGCACATAATTATTCAGTTTATAAATTTTGCCTTACTGTTCTAAAAACAAAATTAAAAAAGTCAGGGTGAATTAATTCACTCCTGACTCTATGCCTTTTTTGGAATTAAAGTAATCAACCCACTAAATCAGTGTATAGGTTGTAGAATGACTCTGCATAATCATCATCTTTCTCGATGGCTCCTACTTTTTTCTCCTTGATTTTTTTCACAAGGCCTTCCAATTTTTTACCGTCACCTGCCACGTTTACGACATCGGCCCACTGTGCACCCAATTTAATGAACCCCTCATAGTCAGCCGTCTTCAAATGGCCCAGCATGTTATCTTCAATATCCAGCATACGCACCTTGCCCATCAAATCACCTTTGAATTTATGCGTAAAGCTGTTGTTGTAAATGGTAAACACGCTTTTCGAATTTTTGAACAGCGGATCATTTTTATAAGTCGTCTTTAAATACAAAGGAATGAAACTAGTAATCCAGTCATTGCAATGCACGATATCCGGTCCCCAGCCCAGTTTACGTACTGTTTCAATTACACCCTTACAGAAGAAAATTGCTCGCTCATCGTTGTCTTCAAAGAACTTGTTCTCTTTATCGTGAAACATTGATTTGCGGTGAAAATAGTCCTCGTTGTCGATAAAATACACCTGCAATTTGGCGTTGGGGATCGATGCCACTTTAATAATCAGTGGTTTCTCTTCATCACCCACGGCAATGTTAATACCTGAGAGGCGTACTACCTCGTGCAGTCTATTCTTGCGCTCATTAATCAAACCAAATCGTGGTACCAGAATTCGAATCTCCATTCCGCGTTCCTGCATCGCTTGCGGCAATTTGCGCACAAAGTCGGCCACCTCCGTGGTTTGAAGAAATGGATTGATCTCACTGGCAACATACAGAATGCGGATTTTTGACATATCAGTTGAATTTTGTTTCAGACAAGAAATCGGGAGCACAAAAGTACGGAAAATTAGCCCCTTATTCAACTTAGGTTTAAACATAAGGGCTATATTTGCGGGCTTTTTTAAAGAGGCCTAAAATGGAAATTTTCAAGGAAATCAAGCCACTAAAGGCCTTTTTGAGCCAAAAATGGGGGTTAGTCTCCATTGGTTTGGTACCCACAATGGGCGCACTCCATGCCGGTCACCTGTCGTTGATTGGGGCCTCAAAGCTCGAGAACCAGCTCACCATCTGCAGTATTTTCGTAAACCCTGCTCAGTTTAATAACCCAAAAGACCTCGAAAAGTATCCACGAACCTTGGATCTGGATTTAAGTTTATTAGAAAGCGCCGGCTGTGACGTAGTTTTCGCTCCAGCCGTGCCGGAAATATACGATCACGACTCAACGATCTCCTTTGATTTTGGGCATCTTGACAAAATCCTCGAAGGGAAATTTAGACCAGGTCATTTCAGCGGAGTAGCGCTAGTGGTTTCTAAATTCTTTAACATTATCAGGCCATCGACCGCCTATTTTGGGCAAAAAGATTTTCAGCAATTCAAAATCATTGAAAAACTGGTGAATGAACTTAAGTTTGACCTTCATCTGAAGCGAATGTCAATTTTTCGTGAAGCCGATGGGTTGGCCATGTCATCGCGCAACATGCGCCTGAATGGATTGGAAAGGAAAAAGGCTACTGTTTTTTATGAATCACTGGCAGCTGCCAAAAAACTGTTAACTCAAGGTGAATCCATTTCTAAGGTCAAAGAATTTGTTGCCCAAAAATGCGAATCTGTAGAAGGCATAAAACTGGACTATTTTGAATTGGCAAGTGCCGAAAACCTTAAGATTACTGAAACCGTTACCACTGAAACTGTTTTGCTTATTGCGGGGTTTATTGGTGAGGTGCGATTGATTGATAATTTATTAATGAACGAAAACGAATGAGAATCGAGATTTTAAAATCTAAAATACACCGGGCAAAGGTTACGCAGGCCGAGCTTCACTATGTAGGCAGCATCACAATCGATGAAGCCTTGATGGATGCCGCTAATCTGATTGAAGGCGAAAAGGTGCATGTAGTAAACGTAAACAACGGTGAGCGACTTGAAACTTACGTGATTAAAGGAGAGCGGAACAGTGGCACTATTTGTCTCAACGGGCCGGCTGCACGTAAAGCGCAAGTGGGCGACATTGTAATCGTGATTTCATATGCTTCTATGGAGTTTGAAGAAGCTAAAAAATTCAAGCCCGCACTTATTTTCCCTACTCCCGATAATAAGCTCGCCTAACTTGATGTCTCCTAATCTCAAGACTGCCCTTCGCTACATAATTACTTTTGTAATCACAGCTATTTTGCTTTGGCTTTCACTGCGCGGACTGAATGTGGAGGGCGAAAATAAATTAGACTTTCTCTGGAAGGCATGGCAAAAGTGTGATAAGTTTTATTTGTGGTTAATGGCCTTCTTCGCAGTAATCAGTCATGTAGTGCGCGCTTTACGCTGGAAAATGCTTTTGCAACCAACAGGGCACAACGTAGGATTGGGAAATAGTTTTCTGTCATTGATGACTGGTTATCTTGTAAACCTCGCTGTACCACGTGGCGGCGAAGTATCGCGGTGTTATAATCTTTATGAATTGGAGAAAACACCCATTGAAATTTCTTTCGGCACCGTAGTAACCGAACGGATTGTAGATGTATTATGTCTTCTCATACTCATCGCCATATCCTTTTACTTGGAATGGACAAAATTGAAAGCCTTTATAGATTCTCTTGATTTTTCTTCAGGAGAAAAAATGACGATTTCCATTTGGGTATGGATTGCAATTGCTCTCGGAATTGCTTTTCTAGTGGCCATTTATTTTTTACGCAAGAATGAAAAGATTCTTAAAATTATTCATGGATTCAAAGAAGGATTGTTGTCGGTCTTTCAATTGAAAAACAAAATTCTTTTTGTGGTTTATTCACTTTCAATCTGGAGTTTATATTTTTTAATGAGTTACCTCGTGCTTCTTGCATTTCCTGAGACAGCCTCTCTTGGATTCAGTGCGGTAGTTACTTTATTTGCGATAGGTTCAATTGCAATGGCTGCGCCACTTCCAGGAGGTACTGGATCTTACCATGTTTTAGTTCCGTTGGGATTAACAGCTCTTTACCATGTTTCCAGTGCAGATGCGGTTGCATTTGTTTTTGTCTTCCATGCATGGCAAACTTTGTTGATGATCGTGGTTGGGGTAATTAGTTTCATTGTTAGCAACTTAATTATTTCCCGAAAACAAGGTTCGGCAAAATCCATTGGTGTTAAGATTTAATCGCGCACTTAATCAAACAATCCTTGTGTTCTTGGTCTTGGAATTTTAAGATGCTTATAGGCGAGTTCGGTTGCTTCTCGTCCCCGAGAAGTGCGCTTGATGTAGCCTTCCTGAATTAGAAATGGTTCATACACTTCTTCAATAGTCTCTGCTTCTTCACTCACCGCAGTTGCAATTGTAGAGAGACCAACCGGTCCGCCCTTGAATTTTTCAATGATGGCGCTTAGGATGCGGTTATCCATTTCATCCAACCCATTTTCATCAACATCCAAAGCTTTCAGAGCAAGTTGTGCAATGGGTTTTGTAATGGTTCCATTTCCCTTGATTTGTGCAAAGTCGCGCGTACGCTTCAATAAATTATTCGCAATCCGCGGAGTACCACGGCTTCTGCGAGCAATTTCAAAAGCTGCATCGGCCTCAATAGCGGTCGTCAAAATTTCAGCTGTGCGTTTAACAATAGTTGTAAGCAGTTGCGAATCATAATATTCCAACCTAGCATTAATTCCAAAACGCGCGCGTAATGGCGAAGTGAGTAATCCTGCTCGCGTGGTAGCACCAATTAGCGTAAAAGGGTTAAGTCCAATTTGTACGGAGCGCGCGTTTGGGCCGCTGTCTAGCATTATGTCTATGCGATAATCTTCCATTGCCGAATACAAATACTCTTCGACAATTGGATTCAACCGATGAATCTCATCGATGAATAGAACATCATGCGCCTCCAGATTTGTAAGCAAACCTGCAAGGTCGCTGGGCTTGTCAAGCACTGGGCCTGAAGTAATTTTTATACTGGATCCAAGTTCATTTGCGATAATGAACGAGAGTGTTGTCTTACCTAAGCCCGGCGGGCCATGAAGCAGCACATGATCAAGTGGCTCACTGCGTTGTTTTGCAGCCTGCACAAATACTTTGATGTTATCAGTAACTTTCTGCTGACCGGTAAAATCATCGAATGAAAGTGGTCGCAGCGCCTTTTCAAATTCCTTGTCGTTAGCATCTTGCTTCTCGCCATCTGCCTTTAAGTAATCTTCTCGCATAGAATATTTAAAGGTAGAAATTTAATCTCGCTCCTTTATAGAAATTCGAGTGGGTGTTGGATTGTGATTAACGATCCAATTTGAATAACGCTTTCGCTGTCGCCTGTATTAGAAAACCTGTAAACGAAAAAAGCCCCACTATCAAGTGGGGCTTTTATAAAAAGTTCAGGCAACGACCTACTCTCCCGGGTTTTACCCTAGTACCATTGGCGCTGGTGGGCTTAACTGCTCTGTTCGGAATGGGAAGAGGTGGTCCCCACCGCCATAGTCGCCTTAAGTTCTTTGGCGCTCCAGTGGGTTTATCCCCCACCGTCCCGATCGTTATCGGGATCGCCTTAAGTTCCTGAGTCCTGAGCTGGTAGTCTGAGTCTGTAGTAACGAATACTACTAAAGACTATCGACTAACTACTTTGGACTATTTCAATAATCGTTAACACACCGGAGAAAAGAATACTTAGAGTCTGTAGTACATGCAAACGAGCACGTGAGGTGAAAAATTTGTTATTCGAAGCGTTCGGGCCATTAGTACCGCTCGGCTTTGTCATTACTGACTTTACACCTGCGGCCTATCAACGTCATCGTCTCTGACGGCCCTCTATGGAAGTCTCATCTCGGGGCGGGGTTCGCGCTTAGATGCTTTCAGCGCTTATCCGCTCCCAACGTAGCTACCCGGCTGTGCAGCTGGCGCTACAACCGGTACACCAGCGGTTGGTCCAATCCGGTCCTCTCGTACTAAGATCAGGACCCCTCAAACTTCCTACGCCCATCACAGATAGGGACCGAACTGTCTCACGACGTTCTGAACCCAGCTCGCGTGCCACTTTAATAGGCGAACAGCCTAACCCTTGGGACCTTCTCCAGCCCCAGGATGTGACGAGCCGACATCGAGGTGCCAAACCTCCCCGTCGATATGAGCTCTTGGGGGAGATCAGCCTGTTATCCCCAGAGTACCTTTTATCCTTTGAGCGATGGCCCTTCCATGCAGAACCACCGGATCACTATATCCTGCTTTCGCACCAGCTCGACCCGTCGGTCTCACTGTCAAGCATGCTTGTGCTATTGCACTCCACGTACGGTTACCAAGCGTACTGAGCATACCTTTGAAAGCCTCCGATACACTTTCGGAGGCGACCACCCCAGTCAAACTACCCACCACACAATGTCCCACGCTTGTCGCGTGGTTAGGCATCAAGAAAATAAAGGGCGGTATTTCACCGTTGGCTCCCCGCAACCTAGCGGCCGCGGATCAGTGCCTCCCGCCTATCCTACACATCATCCTCCCAATGCCAATGTGAAGCTATAGTAAAGGTTCATGGGGTCTTTCCGTCCCGTGACGGGTACACGGCATCTTCACCGTGACTACAATTTCACCGAGCTCATGGCTGAGACAGCGCCCAGATCGTTACACCATTCGTGCAGGTCGGAACTTACCCGACAAGGAATTTCGCTACCTTAGGACCGTTATAGTTACGGCCGCCGTTTACTGGGGCTTCAGTTCAACGCTTCGCACTTGCGCGCTAACGTCCCCCCTTAACCTTCCAGCACCGGGCAGGTGTCAGGCCTTATACTTCATCTTTCGATTTCGCAAAGCCATGTGTTTTTGTTAAACAGTCGCCTGGGCCATTTCTCTGCGGCCCTCGATTGCTCGAGGGCACCCCTTCTCCCGAAGTTACAGGGTTATTTTGCCGAGTTCCTTAGCCATGGTTCACTCGAGCACCTTAGAATATTCTTCTTGACTACCTGTGTCGGTTTGCGGTACAGGTACCATAATCATATGCTTAGAAGGTTTTCTTGGAAGTCTGCTTACGCTCTCTATCACTTCGGCCGAGGCCTCTGTGTACTGTTGGGTTTCAGCACCTCTGGCGGATTTGCCTACCAAAGATATACCTACGCCTTTCAACGCCCTATTCCGTCAGGGCGCGGAGCTATCACTCCTCCTTCTCTCCTTCGCTCATTACGGTAGTACGGGAATATTAACCCGTTGTCCATCAGCTTCTCCTTTCGGATGCGCCTTAGGCCCTGACTTACCCGCGGCTGATTGACATTGCCGCGGAAACCTTAGTCTATCGGTGGGCAGGGTTCTCACCTGCCTTATCGTTACTTATGCCTACATTTGCTTTTCCAATCGCTCCACCTCGGGTGACCCCTGGGCTTCTCCGCAGTTGGAATGCTCCCCTACCACTCTAGTATTGCTACTAAAATCCTGAGCTTCGGTACTATACTTGATGCCCGATTATTATCGATGCCCTGTCGCTCGACCAGTGAGCTGTTACGCACTCT
>Ga0206976_1030_pt1:0-25000 | contig 45776 bp, 34 predicted proteins | sample Alteio_BWOrgHeat_82_FD_152926 | JGI IMG/M metagenome (GOLD analysis project Ga0206976, IMG submission 152926) | Enriched cells from forest soil in Barre Woods Harvard Forest LTER site, Petersham, Massachusetts, United States -... | ecosystem: Environmental > Terrestrial > Soil > Temperate... | reverse complement strand
TGAAGAACATGTTTGATTCCGTCAAACTCAAGAGTATGGCCTGCATTGGGGCCGCCCTGAAAACGGGCTACCACGTCGTATAGCGGAGCAAGTACATCCACAATCTTGCCTTTGCCTTCATCGCCCCACTGAAGACCTAACAATACGTCTACTTTCATTTTATTTCGGTTATCGGAAAGGGAATTACTTTTTGGCCATGGCTTCATCTTCCGATTGAATGATCTGGAAGATAGAGTTGAGTTTGGTGATGATCAGGAGTTTTTTCACACTTTCCGACGGGTTCATCAGGTAAACTTCGCCGCCTTTATTGCGAAATTTGGTAAGAATTGTAATCAGCACGCCAATGCCACTGCTATTGATGTAGCGCAGCCCGGAGATATCAATGATGCACGTCAAAGCGAGATGGCTCATGGCTTCGTTCACAGCAGCCACCAGTTGCGTACCGTTGTCTTCACCGATCAAATCGCCACTGATACGCAGGATGAGGGTTTTGTTTTTTATTTCTTGAGCAAAGTTCATGACAATTTGTTTTCGCAATTTTCTTTTTTACAGGTAGCATACAAAATTAACGAATGGTGCATCACATTAAAATGCAGCAATTCTTCGACTGTGTTTTGAATATTTTGAATTCGCGGATCGCAAAACTCCATCACTTTGTTACAGTCGGTGCAAATAAGATGATCGTGCTGTTTATAGCCGTATGATTTTTCATACTGAGCGAGATTCTGGCCAAACTGATGCTTACTCACCAAATCACATTCCAGCAATAAATCGAGCGTATTATAAACTGTAGCACGGCTTACCCGATAACTCTTATTTTTCATTCTGATATAGAGGGATTCTACATCAAAGTGCCCGGTGAGCGAATATATCTCTTCGAGAATAGCGTAGCGTTCTGATGTTCTTCTGAGTTCTTTTTTTTCGAGGTAGGCCGTGAAAATCCGGGTTACTTCATCATATAATTTAGGGTTGAGAGCCATAAGCAGGCTGCAAATATAATCATAATGTAAATGCTGGTTTGTACCTCACTTTACAGCCTTCTGGTTTCTCATATCCTGAGCCATCTTTACGGCCTCGTAGGCATTGATCAATCCACCGGAAAGGCTTAGCTGGCTAAATTCTACTTCCTTTTTGTCGCCAGGCTCCTGCACTTTCAACTGGTCAAATTTGCGCGTGGACTTGATCATGATATCCTTGACCTGCGTGGCGGTAAGTTCGGGAAAATAAGACATAAGCAACGCAGCTACACCTGCAGCAGCGGGGCTGGCCATACTGGTGCCGCTTTCATTTTTGTATGTATTGCCGGGTGTAGTAGAATATATCTGAACCCCCGGCGAGAAAAAAGAAACCGATTTCTTTCCATAATTGGAAAAATCGGCCACAAAATCCTGACCTGTACCCCACGAGGATGCACCGACTTCCACCCAGTTTCTGGCTTCCTTATTATTAAGGTAAAAGCGAGTCGGGAAGTTTTTTTCTACATCAAGGTTATCGCCTTCATTGCCGGCTGCATGCACCATCAAAACGCCTTTTTGTTCGGCATACTTTACAGCACGATCCACAGCCTCTTTCTCGGGTGAGAATTTTTTACCAAAACTCATATTGATAATCTGAGCCCCGTTGTCTACAGCATAAATAATAGCGTTGGCAATGTCTTTGTCGCGCTCATCACCATTAGGCACTGCACGCACTACCATAATCTTTACGTGATCGGCAATTCCTTTAATACCAATGTTGTTGGCTCGGTTGGCAGCGATAATACCGGCTACATGGGTGCCGTGCGTTGCGTCTGGGCCTTTCACGTCATTGTTGCCATAATTTTTTTCGTGTGTGTCCTCGTAGTGATCACCGACAATCTGGCGTGAATCAAAATCTACGTTATAACCAAACTTAACAATCACGCCAAAGTAATCCATTCCCTCTTTCAGTTCTTTCAAATATTCATTAAGGTCGGCGTCTTCGCCTGCATTGCGATAGAGTTGCAATAAAAATCCTTTCGCAAAAAGGAGATTAGGGTCATTCGTTTCAAATTTTTTTACGTCTTCTGCCGAAAGTTTATCAGTTTTCATCAACGCCTTCAATGTGTCGATGCTTTGTTTCATGTTGTTATAATAACCCGAATACTTCTGGTATTGCACTTCATTAGTAGATTTCAGGCGCTCATATTTCTCCTTTATCTTTAAGTATTGTTCGTATTCTGTTCTTTGTTTCTTGGCAACTTTACCATCCTTTACATTTTCAAATTTCTTGCCGAGCCGGATAAATTCTCTGGTCAATTCATAAGTATCAGCATCTACATTGCCATTTTTCCCACCGATAAAATTCCACCCATGTACGTCATCGATATACCCGTTCTTGTCGTCATCAATACCGTTACCGGGAATTTCGTGCGCATTAGTCCAGATTACATCTTTCAAATCTTCGTGATCAATATCAATTCCGGAGTCGACAACCGCTACGATTACTTCACGCGAAGGCTGGTCTTTCAAAATAGTAGTATAGGTTTTTTCTACGCTCAACCCCTGAACAGAGTCTAGAAGCGGATCTTTGAGGAACCAATCCAGAGGCACCGATTCATTTTTAGATTGGGCAAAAGTTACTCCCTGAGTAAACAGGACAACCAAAAGGCACACGCGCAAATTCATCATAATCTAATGTTAATGAGCGCGCAATATAAGTTTAACAGTGGCGATTTTTGCAAGGGGTTATACAAATGGGGGTATAATTTTGGCCCCAGTTGGGTGAAATCGGAATAAGCGCCATAAAATCTTACATCAGCATTAATTTGGGCTTCTCTGCCGGTACGTCTTTCTCAAATCAGACGTCCTTTGTATCAACAATTAAATTCGCGGGCTATGTTCCATTTGTGCTGTTTGTCTGTTGTGCTTTTTTACACGGTCTTCTTTTCAATTGTGATGAGGTTGCATGCACGTTTGAAAATGTAAGGTATTCGTTCACCCGATTCTCTTTCCACGTTGGTGCTCTTGTTGCCATCGGGCTTGGCAAACGTCAAAATCAGGCAAAAACTTTGGCCCCCTCAGTGCAGTTGCGGCACATTTCTATTTCCGAACGTGAGGTAAAGAGTGAATTACGAAACTGATTATACTTTTCTCCCTGCCAAATTTCCCTGAAAGAATTCTTATTTAAGTCGCCGAGCACAAAATGAGCGTCTTTGTCAAAGCAACAAGGCACCACTTTCCCATCCCAAGTTATTACGCAGCTGTGCCACATCTTCCAGCAATGGTCAAGCAATCCATTGCGAATAGCATAGGTTCCGTTGCTATTCTTTTTATAACGGGAATATTTTTCGTTGAGTGGAATTAAATCCGAACCATTTTCGTAATCATAAATCTGAGCGGTTTTCAATTTCACTTCGTCAATGCCAAGGGTTTGAGCCAAGGTTTTAACTTCGTCTATCTGATGTTCGTTTGGCCGCACAACCAGAAATTGGAAGATAACGTGCGGCGTTTTCGATTTCAGTTCCTTCTTCCATTTCAGAATATTCTGTGTCCCTTCAATTACTTTGTCAATTCTTCCACCGACACGATAGGATTGATATGTGTCTTGGGTTGTGCCATCAATTGAAATTATCAACCGATCAAGTCCCGATTCCACTGTTTTTCTGGCGGCTTCATCATTTAGATAATGGGCATTAGTGGAAGTTGCCGTATAAATCTTTTTGTTCGATGCGTAATGAACCATGTCAAGCAGAGCCGGATTCAAAAAAGGTTCGCCTTGAAAATAAAAAATCAAATACGAAAGTGTTGGCGCTAGTTGATCGATTACCGATTCAAACAATTCCTTTTTCAACATTCCCGTTGGTCGGGTGAACGAACGCAGTCCGCTTGGACATTCGGGGCAGCGCAAATTGCATGATGTTGTAGGTTCAATAGAAATACTTATGGGCATTCCGGTATGTTTCACACGACTTGTGGTTTTCGAGATTTGAAAACTTGACAACGAACTGGCCATAGTAGACATCCGCTGTAGCGTTTGCTTACTTAAAAAATTCAGGCCATCGGTGATTTTACGGTTCATTGCATCAAAATTACTTTTTCGAAAACGATTTGTTTTATCTTGGGCATTATTTTATCCAAATGAAAAAGTTTCTATTGATTCTTGGTGTTGTCCTTACGGTAACTGGATTTGCACAGCCGATTAAACTTACAAATAAGGCCACAATCTCTGTCATCACGTTTGGGCCGGGTCAGGAGGAGCTTTATTCTGCGTTTGGTCACAGTGGAATTCGCGTTCGTGATTCGCTTCTTCAATTCGATGCATTTTTTAATTATGGTGTTTTCAATTTCAACCAACCACACTTCTATCTCAATTTCGCCAGAGGTTACTTGTATTATATGGTGGAAGCCTACCCTTACGCTGATTTTCGTGAATACTATATTGCACACAACCGGTTTGTACATGAACAGGTAATAAATCTAAACCTACAGCAAACACAGGCGATCTTTGACTTTCTTTGGGTAAATGTGCAGCCTCAAAATCAAACCTATCGTTATGATTATTTCTATAATAATTGCGCTACCAAAGTGCGTGATGCATTCAAAGCTGTACTAAAAGACGATGTTGTTTTTGATTCCAGTTTTATCAAAACTGATTATACGATTCGCAATCTTACTGATCTTTATCTTCCACAGCAGCCGTGGGGCGATTTGGGTATTGACATTTGTTTGGGTTTGCCCATGGACAAAAAAGCGCTGCCTTTCGAATATATGTTCCTGCCTGATTACATTGAATCATCATTTGATCACGCTACGAACAAAGCCTTGGGTGCAGCCTTAGTTAAAGAAAAAATAATCACATTCGAATCCGCGCCTCAAAAAATTTCCTTTCATTGGGTTCACCCGTGGATTGTGTTTGGAGTTTTCTTAAGCTTCGTCTCACTTCTCACATGGCGAGATTGGCAGTCGAAAAAACTATCGCGATGGTTTGATGTAGTTTTATTTTCAACTCTTGGCTTGCTTGGAATTTTATTGCTCTTGCTCTGGACGCTAACGGACCACAAGGCTGCGGCTAATAATTTTAATTTGCTCTGGGCTTTGCCGACACATCTGGTCGCCGCCATCTTTCTTCTAAGAAAACAAAAACCAAAATGGCTTGGAACTTATTTTTTGGTTACTACAATTTTAAGTGCACTTGTGCTTGGCTTATGGTATTTTTTACCGCAGTCGCTGAATGTGTTTTTAATGCCAATCGTGGGAGCGATTTTATTGAGAGCGCTGGTGAATTTTCAATTGATACAACAAAATAGAAAGGCTTGAAAAACATTCCAAGCCTTAACGCTTTAGTTTTCAATGATCTAAATCACATGTGTATCGGCCTGTTGGCAGTAGCAGCAAGGCATGCCTCTTTCACTGCTTCCATATACGTTGGGTGGGCGTGACTCATCCTTGAAACATCTTCGGCCGAAGCGCGGTATTCCATCGCTACTACCCCAGCTGCAATCATGTCGGCAGCACGGGCGCCAATAATATGCACACCTAAAATTTCATCGGTAGCTTTGTCGGCTAGTATTTTTACAAGCCCGTCCATGTCCATAGACGCGCGCGCGCGCCCAAGTGCTTTGTATGGAAAGTTTCCAATTTTATAAGCACGACTTTGTTCCTTCAATTGCTCTTCGGTATAGCCAACACTCGCTACTTCCGGCCATGTGTACACAACTCCCGGAATAAGTAAATAATTTATGTGTGGTTTTTGACCGGCCAAGCGCTCTGCAACATTCACACCTTCTTCTTCGGCTTTATGAGCCAGCATTGCACCACGGATCACATCACCAATCGCATATATATTATCGATCTTAGTTTTGAGATGATCATCCACCGGGACTTTTCCTTTATCTAATTCTATTCCAATTTTTTCCAAACCAAGTCCCTCAGTATAAGGTCTGCGCCCGACACTAACCAAACAATAATCGCCTTTCAATTCAATTGCAGCACCACCGTTTTTAGGTTCAGCTTTCAACACTACTTCTTTTCCCTTATTTTCTAGTGTAGTGACTTTGTGGCCTAGATAAAAATCCATTCCTAGTTTCTTGGTGGATTTTAATAACTCTTTGCCCATCGTGCCATCCATAGTTGGGATAAGGCTATCTAAAAACTCCACGACAGAAACTTTCGAGCCAATACGTGCATAGACTGAGCCGAGCTCCATTCCAATCACACCGCCGCCCACGATGATCAAATGCTTGGGCACTTCTTTGAGTTCGAGCGCCTCTGTACTAGATATAATTCTTTTTTTGTCGAATGGAGCAAACGGCAGTGGCGTAGGTTTTGAGCCCGTCGCAATTATGACGTTATCAGTGGTAATCGTTGTTTCTTTTCCATCTTTAGCAGTAACCTTAATTGTGTTTTTGTCAACGAACGAACCTATCCCTGTTAATACATCGATTTTATTTTTCTTCATCAGAAAAGCGATGCCGTCTACATTTTGTTTTACCACATCAGATTTGCGCGCAATCATTTGTGTGATGTTCACTTTTGGCTCAGAAATATCAATGCCGTGTTCTTTGAATGTATGGGCTGCATTGTGAAAGTGCTCTGTTGAATCGAGAAGTGCCTTGGACGGGATACAACCCACATTGAGACACGTGCCGCCCAGCGTATTATATTTTTCGACGATAGCCGTTTTAAAACCAAGTTGTGCGCAGCGAATGGCAGCTACATATCCTCCGGGGCCCGAACCGATCACAGTAACGTTGTATTGCATATGGATTTGTTAATTAGTCGATACGCAAATTAGCAAATGTGCAGATTAATCAATGTGTGATAATCCACAATTTGAGCTTCGTCAAACCAGAAAATTCTATTTCAACATACTTAAATAAGCAGCTCCAAGATTTGCAGCAATGACTTTCCGATATTTTTCACTCTTTCGGTATTCGGGCGTGAGAAACTCAGCCCAGATTTTATCCCAGTCAGTTTGCTTAGACATAACAAAGGCAAGCTCTTGCAAATCGCCGATTGGCACATTTTGCCACTTCACCGGAAGTCCTTTTCGTGTAGCATCAACGTATTCTGTAAAATCTAAAATCGTGAACAATTTCGGGTCGGCACTGATCTGTTTTAAAATCTCGCCGCCCGATGGGCCGTTGGTAATGGTGAGTGATGGTAGGTAATCTCTTTTCAGTTGATCGATATATTTCACATGCACACTCCCGGTGAGTGCTACGGCCGTGTAACCTTTAAGGTCTGTTCCCAATGACTTAATATTTTCTATAGTCGGTGCATTTTTATGTGTGATCAAAGTTTCCTTGTTGGATAGAAACGGAGGGGTAAACTTCATCAGCTTTTTCCTTTCTTCAGTTATCGTCACGTTAGTTACTCCAAGAATGTCTGGAGTGGTCTGACACACTTTCAAAAAATCACTGTACACTTTTTCGGCTCCGAGATATTGAACAGTAATTTTCTTTCCATGCTTGGTCTGTACATAAGCAACAAAATCATTGAGTATTTCAGTACAAACTCCTTTTATCTTTCCGCCTTCTTCATAGATCAAACCGGGCTGTGGATAATACACAACACCGAGTGTGCCACTGCCTTTGCTGGTGACTGTAGCCCAACTGTCTCCGGTATACTTCTGGGCTAGCGCGATATTTGTGATAAAAAGAAAAAAGAATAGAGTCTTTATCATGATTGGGTTTATTTTGTTGAAGTCAAGTTATCGTCAAATTAGAAAATCACACTGATCTTTACTACCTAACATTTGTTATATGCATAAATTTTTTTAGAGTATCATACCGCAATCTGCGATAATTTTTCCTAACGTTGTATCATGCTTCAACACAATGCAATAAAGAAGAATAGAGATTTCGCTTCCCTCATCGGAAGTGCGTCTGTGCTTGTTAGCGTCATTATTATTATTCTCCATTCACCGGGGTAGTAGTGATGTTGTAAAAAGATCATCAACCGCCCCGATTATCGGGGCGGTTTTGTTTTATAGAGGTTAACGCAAACTAACGATTGTTTTAAAGGCCTATGGATTACTATAACGAAGACACTGTACTTTTTTTAGACGGGCAATTTATTAAAGCGAAAGATGCCAGTGCTGATCTTTACAGTCAAACTCTTCACTACGGGCTCGGCGTTTTTGAAGGCATTCGCTCCTATCATACCATCAACGGTACCAAAATTTTTAAGCCCTACGAACATTTCGATCGCTTGCGCAAAAGTTGTGAGTTGATGAGCATCCCTTTCGATTATAGTTCAGAAGAGCTCACTCAGCTGAGCTATCAGATTTTGGAAAAAAATAATTTGTCAAGCGCCTACTTGCGTCCTTTGGTAATTGCCGGTGAGAATATGACTCTCACATCTCCGCAGAAATCTACATTGATGATATGTGCATGGAAGTGGGACAAATATTTCAACCATCGACAATTATCCGTTTGCATTTCATCTTACCAGCGCCCTAACCCCAAAAGCGTAATTATAGATGCTAAAGTATGCGGGCATTATGTCAATTCTATTCTTGCCTCTAATGAAGCTCGGCAGCGTGGATTTGACGAGGCCCTGATGCTTGACGCGAGCGGATTTGTAGCCGAAGGCCCTGGTGCAAATTTCTTCTACGAAAAAGATGGAGTACTCTACACTCCACCACGAGGTAATATTTTGCCTGGTATCACGCGCCAGGTTGTTTTGGACATCTGCTACGAACTTGAGTTGCCTGTAAAAGAAAGACTCTTCAAACCCGAAGAATTATTTAAAGCCGACAGTGCGTTCTTCTGCGGCACTGCTGCAGGGATTGTCGGGATCAGTTCTATTGAAGGAGAAAAATTAAATAAATCGTGGAAGACATCGTTGGGCGCAATTGTGCAGGAAGCTTATCAAAATATGGTGACAGAAAAAAGTCATGCTTACGTTATTGTTTAACTAATCAGGACCAAGACTGAAATAAAGAATGGAACTCAATAGACATAGTCGCACCATCACACAAGACATGACATTGCCGGGTGCACAGGCTATGCTTTACGCTATTGGCCTGAATGAGCACGACTTGAAAAAAGCGCAGGTAGGAATTGCGAGCACCGGCTTTGAGGGCAACTCTTGCAACATGCACTTGAATGCGCTTGCGACACAGGTAAAACAAGCCGTATGGGATCAGGAATTAGTCGGATTGATTTTCAATACGATTGGTGTGAGTGATGGCATGAGCAACGGCACTGAAGGCATGCGCTATTCTCTTGTGAGCCGCGAAGTGATTGCCGACTCTATTGAAACAATTTGTGGCGCGCAGTATTATGATGCGCTGATCGCAGTAGTGGGTTGTGATAAAAATATGCCAGGTGCTTTGATGGCAATGGGCCGTTTGAATCGGCCGTCAATAATGATTTATGGAGGCACCATTGCCGGTGGTCATTGGAAAGGCAAAGAGTTAAATATCGTTTCTGCATTTGAGGCACTTGGAGAAAAATTAGCTAATAAACTTTCGGATGAAGATTATCTGGGCATAATTCAAAATTCATGTCCGGGTGCGGGCGCGTGTGGTGGCATGTACACAGCCAACACGATGGCTTCGGCTATCGAAGCGCTAGGCATGGCGTTGCCGTATTCATCTTCCAATCCAGCGTTGAGCAAAGAAAAAACCAACGAATGCATTGAGGCTGCAAAAGCGATGCATCTTTTATTGGAAAAAGATTTGAAGCCACGAGACATCATGACGTTTGACGCATTTGAAAACGCGCTTACAATCGTGATGGCCTTGGGTGGATCGACCAATGCAGTAATTCATCTCATCGCCATGGCTAAATCAGCGGGCGTAAAAATTACACAAGAAGATTTTCAGCGCATCTCCGACAAGACACCATTACTTGCAGATTTGAAACCCAGTGGAAAATATTTAATGGGAGATCTTCACAAAGTTGGCGGCACACCGGCCGTGATGAAATATCTATTAGAAAACAAATACTTGCATGGTGATTGTATTACCGTGACAGGAAAAACAGTCGCCGAGAACCTGAAAGAAATCCCTTCACTCGATTTTGAGAAACAGAATGTGATATACCCGGTCGAAAAGGCAATTAAGAAAACAGGACACATTCAAATTTTATACGGCAATCTTGCGTCGAAAGGTGCTGTCGCAAAAAACACTGGAAAAGAAGGAGAAAAATTCCGTGGCACAGCACGCGTTTTCAATGGAGAGTTTGAGTTGGTTGACGGTATCCGTTCTGGAAAAATAAAAGAAGGTGATGTAGTGGTGATCCGCTATGTGGGACCGAAAGGCGCTCCCGGTATGCCCGAAATGTTAAAGCCCACTTCACTTATTATGGGCGCTGGTCTCGGAAAAAATGTGGCTCTCATCACAGATGGAAGATTTTCAGGAGGAACACATGGGTTCGTTGTTGGCCACATCACACCTGAGGCATTTGACGGAGGCCTGCTTGCTCTCATAGAAGACGGCGATTGGATTGAGATTGATATTAAAAAACATCAGCTGAATTTATTAGTAGAAGAAAAGGTGCTGGTTATTCGCAGATCACGATATGTGGCGCCAACATTAAAAGTGAAAAGCGGAGTGTTATACAAATACGCGAAACAAGTAAAAACAGCAGTCGATGGATGCGTTACTGACGAAGACTGAAGCGCTAGTTGTGCCAACAAAGAAAAAGATCTCAGGGTCTGAGGTTTTGTTGCGTTCTCTCGTGGCAGAAAAAGTAACAACGCTATTCGGTTATCCTGGTGGAGCCATCATGCCGGTGTACGATGCGCTTTACGGATACGCAGATCAGCTCACTCATATTTTGGTTCGGCATGAACAAGGTGCTGTACACGCAGCACAAGGCTTTGCGCGCGTAAGTGGTCGAGTTGGAGTGGCATTGGCAACTTCAGGCCCGGGCGCAACTAATCTTGTTACTGGCTTGGCCGATGCTCTGATCGATTCAACACCGATAGTTTGTATCACCGGCCAGGTGTTTGCGCATTTGTTGGGGACCGATGCCTTTCAGGAAATTGATGTGGTAAATACTACGCTGCCTGTAACGAAATGGAATGTGCAGGTAACTGAAGCAAAAGATATTGCACCAGCAGTAGCCAAAGCATTTTATATCGCACGAAGCGGAAGACCAGGTCCCGTTCTCATTGATATTACCAAGAATGCGCAGAATGAATTGATCGAAGAGTTCGAGTACAAGCACTGCGAATCAATCCGCACGTATAAACCTAGTCCCGTTCTGCAAATCTCACAAATTGAAGCAGCGGCAAAACTAATCAACTCAGCGAAGAAGCCATACATCCTTGCCGGACAAGGAAATATTCTATCAGGCGCTACAAAAGAGTTGGTTGAATTTTCTGAGAAAACTGGAATTCCGGTGGCGTGCACCCTACTCGGTCTTGGAGGCTTCCCAACGGATCATCCAAATTACGTTGGTTTCCTTGGTATGCATGGAAACTACGGCCCCAATGTTTTAACAAATGATTGCGATGTGCTCATCGGCATAGGTATGCGCTTCGACGACCGGGTAACCGGGAACGTAAGCAAATATGCCAGACAAGCAAAAGTCATCCACATTGATATTGATAAAGCAGAGATTAACAAAATAATTAAAACAGAAGTAGCTGTACTTGCCGATGCGAAAGAAGCGTTGCAATCGCTGATTAAAAAATGTGATGCTAATAAGCACACCGAGTGGATTGACAAGTTTCGAGCGTTGAATGAAATCGAAAATGAAAAAATAGTTCGGAAAGAATTTAACCCTTCAGGTGAACTTGTGATGGGCGAAGTGATCCATCTTCTTTCTGAAATGACAAAAGGCGAAGCTGTCATCGTAACCGATGTGGGTCAGCACCAGATGACAACGTCACGCTATTACGAATACAAAAAACCGCGCACCAACATTACTTCGGGTGGCGCAGGAACGATGGGATTTGCGTTGCCAGCCGCTATCGGTGCAAAATTGGCAGGGCCAGAGAAACAGGTTGTGGCTGTAATTGGAGATGGTGGCTTTCAAATGACGATACAAGAGTTGGGGACTGTGATGCAATACAAAGTGCCGGTGAAGATTTTGGTGTTGAATAATAACTTTCTTGGTATGGTGCGTCAATGGCAGCAGTTATTTCATGAAAAAAGGTATTCATTTACAGAAATGGACAATCCTGATTTCGTAAAACTTGCTGAATCCTATAGAATAAAAGCAAGAAAAGTTGAGAAGCGTGAGGAGCTGCAAAGTGCTATTCGCGAAATGCTTGAAGCAAAGAGCTCTTATTTTTTGGAAGTAGTGGTTGGTAAAGAAGATAATGTTTTTCCGATGGTGCCGGCAGGTGCCTCGGTAAGCGATATCATCTTGGAAGCACCAACCAGTGTCTAATGCTCAAGACTTAATACTATGAAACAGGAATTCACATTAATCCTTTATGCCGACAATAATTTTTCGGTATTGAACCGGATCATTAATATTTTAAATCGCAGAAGAGTGCGTATAAAAAAAATGATGGCTCATGAAAACGAAGATGATTTCAGGCGCGGTGGTGTGGTGATGCTTCTCTTCGTTACCCCCGACTTGATGGAAAAAGTAAAATTGCAGTTGGAGAAATTGATTGAAGTAGAAAATGTAACTATTCAGGAAGGAAGTGCTGCGTACTTTGAACAAAGCGAAAGAATTGTGGACGTGGACTAAGCCCGCGGCAGGGATAGAAGCGGAAAGCCCGAAGCGCGTGAGCGTAAGCGTGGCCGGACTTGTAGTGGATAGCCCGAAGCCGCCCAAAGAAGTGAAGAATTAAATATTAATAACAACGAATAACAATTAACCAACAAGGTATGGCAAAGATCAATTTTGGCGGAACGGTAGAAGAAGTGGTAACCCGCGAAGAGTTTCCGATGGAAAAAGCATTGGATGTTTTGAAAAACGAAACCATCGCAATCATCGGCTACGGTGTACAAGGGCCTGCGCAAGCGCTCAACTTACGCGACAACGGATTTAACGTAATCGTTGGTCAGCGCAAAGGCGGCAAAACATGGGACAAGGCAATTCAGCACGGCTGGGTTGTAGGTGAAACTTTGTTTGACATTGAAGAAGCGGCACAACGCGGCACGATCATTCAATATCTTTTGTCAGACGCTGGGCAGATTGCTACGTGGCCAACGATAAAACCACACTTGACAAAAGGAAAAGCTTTATACTTTTCCCATGGATTTGGCGTAACCTTTAAGGAACAGACCGGCATCGTTCCTCCAAAAGATGTTGATGTCATTCTGGCTGCGCCTAAAGGATCGGGCACTTCGGTGCGAAGATTATTTTTGCAAGGCAAAGGTATCAACTCGAGCTATGCAGTATTTCAGGATGCGACAGGCCACGCCAAAACAAAAGCAATCGCACTGGGCATTGGGGTGGGGTCTGGTTATCTATTTGAAACAGATTTCAAAAAAGAAGTTTATTCTGACTTAACCGGAGAGCGCGGCACGTTGATGGGCGCTATTGCCGGAATTTTTGAAGCACAGTACGAGGTGCTTCGCTCGAAAGGACATTCTCCTTCTGAAGCGTTTAACGAAACAGTGGAAGAGCTGACTCAAAGTTTGATGCCACTCGTTGCCGAAAACGGAATGGACTGGATGTATGCCAATTGCTCCACAACAGCACAACGTGGCGCACTCGACTGGAAAAAGAAATTCAAAGCAGCGACACTTCCGGTTTTTAAAGAGCTTTACGAAAGCGTAGCCAGTGGTGCCGAAGCCAAGCGCACAATCGACACGTGCAGCAAACCCGACTACCGCGAAAAGCTTGCCGAAGAATTGAAAGAAGTTCGCGAAAGTGAATTGTGGCAGGCGGGTGCGGCTGTGAGAGCGTTGCGGCCCGAAAAAGAAAAGGTAGAAGCAAGTATGATTAATTAGGCGCTAGTAATAAGACGTAAGTAGCAAGATCGGCTCTCAAGTTCTTGATATTTATGTCTTACGTCTCAATAAGAAATGATTTCCTTACAAACACAGTCAATAGATGTCAACAAAGCGCACGAAACACTTCGCGGCATTGTAATCAAAACTCCATTGCAGTTTCATCGCAAGCTATCAGAAAAATTTCGGGCTGAGATTTATTTAAAGCGTGAAGATTTGCAGGTGGTGCGTTCGTATAAGATCAGAGGTGCATACAACCTTATTCAGGGCTTAAGTAAAGCTCAAAGAAAACGCGGCGTAGTTTGCGCCAGTGCCGGCAATCATGCACAAGGAGTTGCGTTCTCCTGCAAGTTACTCTCTATAAAAGGAGTTATTTATATGCCGACCATCACGCCAAAGCAAAAGATCAATCAAGTAAAAATGTTTGGCAATGGGTTTATTGAAATTGTATTGGTAGGCGACACGTTTGATGAATGTCAGGGATATGCTGTGAAGTTCTGTCTGGAAAACAATATGACTTTCGTTCATCCTTTCGATCATCTTAAAGTGATTGAAGGTCAGGGGACAGTTGGTAAAGAAATTGTAGATGAACTTTCAGGCATTGATTACCTATTTGCTCCGATTGGCGGTGGCGGATTATGCGCCGGTGTGGGGAGTTATTTCAAAACATATTCACCACAAACAAAAATTGTAGGCGTAGAACCACAAGGCGCTCCATCTATGACCGAGGCTTTAAAAGCAGAGAAGCCAGTGACGTTAGACAAGATCCAGCGGTTTGTGGATGGCGCTTCTGTGAAACGAGTTGGCGAGTTCACGTTTAAAATCTGCAAAGACATATTGTCTGACATGCTCTTGGTGCCTGAGGGCAAAGTGAGCACTACTATTTTGCAACTGTACAATGAAGATGCAATTGTTGCAGAGCCAGCCGGAGCGTTAACTATTGCTGCGCTTGATCAATATGCCAAAAAACTGAAAGGCAAAAAAGTTGTGTGTATTTTAAGTGGCGGCAATAACGACATCGACAGGATGCAGGAGATTAAAGAACGATCTTTGTTGTATGAAGGCCTCAAACATTACTTCATCGTTCGGTTTGCACAGCGACCAGGTGCACTCAAAGAATTTGTCAATCATATTTTGGGTCCTTCTGATGATATCGTTCGGTTTGAGTTCATTCAAAAACATAATAAAGAAACCGGACCTGCCCTGATCGGCATCGAAGTAAAATCGAAAGAAGATTACAGTTTGCTTATTGAACGCATGAATGACGTCAGTTTGAATTATACTGAAATCAATCAAAATGAGAATCTCTTTGAATACCTTGTTTAACTGAGCAAGAATCAGGTTGAAAAGGGATTGAAGTAATTTCAATTTTGAATCCATAAATTGAAACGCATATGGATTCTATTCAAACCCTCAACTACCAGCGCATTGAACAAGCAATTCGCTATCTCGAAGAAAATTTTCAGCGTCAACCTGAACTGGACGAAGTGGCCGAAAAAGTTCACCTCTCGCCTTTTCATTTCCAGCGCATCTTTACAGAATGGGCTGGTATCAGTCCGAAAAGATTTTTGCAATTCCTTACCGTTGATTTCTTAAAAGAGAAATTGGGCGAATCAAAAAACCTGATCGATGCGGCTGACGCTGCAGGTTTGTCGAGTCAGTCTCGCGTGTATGATCTGTTCACCACTCTTGAGGCGGTTACACCACTGGAATATAAACTGCACGGCTCCGGTATTAATATACACTACGGCTTCCACGAAACTATTTTCGGTTTGGTACTGATTGGTGTCACTGAGCGAGGGATCTGCTGGCTTTCGTTTATACGGACCGACGAAGACCCAAAATTCGAATTGGAAAAAATGAAGGAGCACTGGCATAATTCGGTGTTCCGTCAAGACCAGGAGATCACTACTAGATTTGTGAAAGCTATTTTCAGCGACCATAGCGCTAATACACAAGGTAAGCTTCACGTGTTTGTGAAGGGAACAAATTTTCAGGTGAAAGTGTGGGAAGCGCTATTGCGCCTGCCAATGGGAAACATTACTACCTATCAGGGAATTGCAGAGCAAATTCAAAATCCGAAGGCCTTACAAGCTGTTGGCTCGGCTGTTGGTTCAAATCATGTCGCTTATTTGATTCCATGCCATCGTGTGATTCGGAAAGACGGTCTCTTGGGAGAATATCGGTGGGAGTCATCACGCAAGAAAAGTATTATTGGCTGGGAGATGGCGAAAACTAATTCTATTTAGCTGCGCAAGTGATACGCCTTCGGTTTTGTGAATGCGCGTAAGCCTACATGAGAAAGTGTGGCGCCAAAGCCCGAATGTTTTCTTCCACTCCAAGGCACTGCTGCGCTCACACGATCGCAGCAGTTCCAATAGCCGGTACCTGAATTAATTTGTTGCAAGAAAGTTTCTGCACGTTTTTGATTGTTGCTATAAACGGCTGCAGTCAATCCGTACTGAGTGTCGTTCATTAATTGTGATGCTTCATCATCATTTTTTACTTTCATAATGCCGATGATCGGTCCAAATGATTCTTCGCGCATCACATCCATTGAATGGTTGACATTCACTAAAACTGTTGGCTCAAAATAAAATCCCTTACCGGGAATCCCTTTTCCACCAGTTAAAATAGTTGCGCCCTTTTCAACAGCATCATTCACTTGTGCCTGCAAAAAATCAACTTGCTGGCTCCGACTGAGAGGGCCGATATAGACTCCGGGTTCCGTTGGCTTTCCAATTTTCCACGACTGCACTTCTTTTACAAACTCATCAACGTAGCTGTCGTAGATTTTTTCATGAACATAAATCCGTTCAACCGAACAACAACTCTGACCATTGTTATAAAAGGCTCCATCAGCCGTACCCGCCGCAACAGCTTTGATGTCTGCAACATCATCGGCAACGTAAAGCGGGTCTTTACCACCCAGCTCGCATTGACACGGCACCATTTTGTGTGCTACTTTTTCATAGATGTACTTTCCGGTTTTGTAAGAACCTGTGAAAAAATAACCATCCAGTGGAAGGTTGAGTAAATGCTCACCGACATCCTTATTGCCAACAGCTACATGAAAGACGGAGGATGGCACGCCCGCTTCTTTCAACAGCTTCTCGATTTCTAATCCGGTAAGCGTGGAATATTCGGAAGGTTTATAAAACACAGCATTGCCTGCGAGTAAAGCTGGAACAAATACGTTTATACCAACGAGATAAGGATAATTCCATGCCGAGATATTGGCAATGACACCGAGCGGTTCGTAAGCTATTTTTTCAGTAAGTCCTGTTTCGTGAACTATTACTTCCTCACTCAAATATTTCTCGGCATTGTCGGTCAGCCATTTGATTCGTGCGCACGCACCATTAATTTCATTTCGTGATTGCTGCAAAGGTTTACCAACTTCAGAAGTCAGGACTGAAGCGAGAGATTCAATATTTGTCTTTAACAGATCGGCAAACTTCTGAACTAGTTCTACGCGCTTTTTGAGGGGAGTTGTAGCCCAAGTCGGTTGCGCCGATTTCAGTTCAAGAAATTTCTTGTCAAGAGATTGCTCATTGTCTTCAGCAACTTCTTTAATGACTTCTTCAGTAGCCGGATTAGCGATTTTCATGGTCTCATGTTTTTTGCCCACCATTCAGGAAACTATCTCTTACATTTTTTTGAAAACGGACTGGTTAGAAGAGGCATACGTTCGGGGTGCCATTGTACAGCGAGCAAAAACGGATGCCCGGTCTCCGAGCGCTCTATTCCTTCAATTGTTCCATCGTCTGCCAGGCAATTTACTTTTAGTCCCGTGCCAACTCGATCAATCGCCTGATGATGGGAGCTATTTACATTTCCACTGGAGATACTTGAGATCGCGTGAAGCAAAGTTGTCTGTTCAACTTTAACATTATGGATTTTATCGGGGCCACCTTGATGAATTTTATTCAGCTCACCCAAATCCTGAATTAACGTACCGCCAAAAATACAATTGATCAATTGCAGGCCCCGGCAGATCCCTAAAACTGGAAGTCCTTTTTCCTGAGCTTTATTGAAAACCAAAATTTCGAATTGATCACGAGGCTCATCAAATCCTTCGACATTGGGATAACTTAAACTACTACTCTTATAAACTCCCGGATGAACATCAATGCCACCAGTCAAAACAAGACCGGTGCATGTTTCCAGATCTTGAGCATTATTCTTATTTGCTGATAGCTCAACTATTTCAACGCCATCAACAGCTTTGAGCCAGTTCACATAATTGATATGGCGTTTTGAGCCTGAATCCGTCAGCCCTATTCTCATAGCGCCTTCAGGTAAAGTCGTTTGAAATCTTCACGGGTAACAGGCTTTGGATTGTTTGGATGTGCAAAATCGGCAATAGCCAAATCAGCAAGCGTTTCGATGTGCTCTTGCTTCACCCCAATTTCACGTAGCTTATGAGGGATATTTATTTTCGAATTCAGATCAAACAAGTACTTCACGACAGCTTCTCCTGTTTCATCCTTCAATTCAAGAGTTCTTGCGATGCGTTTAAATTTATTTTCGAATCCCAAAATATTAAACTCCATCCCGTAAGGAATGTTCACAGCATTTGCCAAACCGTGATGCGTGTCCAACAAAGAAGAAAGCGGATGCGCCAATGAATGAACGACGCCTAATCCTTTTTGAAATGCAACAGCGCCCATCAGCGAAGCTATCAACATTTTACTTCGTGATTCAAGATCAGGTTTGTTCACGGCTCGCTCCAGAGATTGGGCAATCAATGAAATTCCTTCGAGTGCAATTCCTTCGCACATCGGATGCGGCATCTTTGCAACGTAGGCTTCCATGTTGTGGGTAAGTGCATCCATACCCGTAGCTGCAGTAATGAAAGCCGGAAGTCCCATTGTCAAAGCAGGGTCGGCAAAAACAATTTTAGCAAGCAGTTTAGGAGAGAAAAGGATTTTCTTTTGATGGGTAATGTCATCTGCAATGATGGCACTGCGCCCAACTTCGCTTCCTGTCCCCGCAGTTGTGGGGATGGTAATGAAATGCGGAACATCATTGGTTACATAAATATCACCTCCGATTAAGTCATCATACTTGAATAAATCCTCGCGATGATTTACTCGCAACACGATAGCTCGCGCGACATCCAATGCAGCTCCTCCGCCAATGCCAATAATAGAATCTCGTTTTGATTGATCAAAAGCATCCCCTCCTTTGTAAACATCGGATTTTACAGGGTTTTTATGAATGTCATGAAATACCTCAACCGATAAATTCTTCTTTTTGAGATCGCTGACAATCGTCTTGAAAAATCCAAGCTGCGATACTGTTGGATCGGTAACAATCAGTGGACGCGCCAAGTTGTTTTTTAAAAGGTAACCTCCCAACTCGTTGACAGCACCTGCGCCAAAGCGAATGGTGGTTGGGAAATTGTACTGATAGATTTTATCAAAGGTCATAAACAAAAATAGCTAATTCTTTTGAAGGGAATTAGCTATGAAAGTTTATGAAACTGTGAAGTAATGCTAAGCCTCGCCCACAGTTCCGCCAAAGTTCATAGGGAATTTCGGAAGGTCATCTGTCTGCTTGATCGGCCCAAAACTGGCTTCATATTTACTGATGTTGTCTTTCAATGCCGCCAGCAATCGTTTGGCATGCTCGGGCGTAATCACAATGCGTGATTTTACTTTAGCCTTGGGCACACCGGGCATCAAGCGGATAAAGTCAATAACAAACTCGCTGTTAGAGTGCGCAATCATCGCTAGATTAGAATAAACACCTTCGGCAATTTCCTCCGAAAGCTCTATGTTAATCTGGTTTTGGATGGGAACATTCTTGTCGTCTGCCATAATATTTTCAATTTTCAATATGTCAATTAACAAATTAGCCAATGAGTATTCCCCATTGGCTAATTGACTCGTTAATCATTAAATCTTAATTAGTCTTGCAGTTCCTTCTCTTTCGCTTTACGTTCAGGAGCGTTCATCAACTGTTGGTATTCTTCTTCAGAACCAACAATCAGATTTTCAAAATGGCGCTGACCTGTACCTGCCGGGATCAGGTGACCCACGATCACGTTCTCTTTCAAGCCCATGAGCTGATCAGCTTTACCGCGGATAGCAGCTTCGCTCAACACTTTAGTAGTTTCCTGGAACGACGCCGCACTTAGCCAGCTTTCAGTTTTCAATGAAGCCTGAGTAATCCCCTGAAGAGTCGGTCTTGAAACCGCAGCCAAAGCATCACGTACTTCTACTGCTTTCTGATCCTTTCTCTTTAAAGAAGAGTTTTCATCGCGCAATTCGCGGGCTGAAATCAACTGACCTATTTTCAATCGGTTTGAGTCGCCTGAATCCAAAACAATTTTCTTATCAAGGATCAAGTCGTTTTCCTCACGGAACTCGAACTTATCTACATATTCGCCTGGCAAGAATGTAGTATCACCTGAGTCGATGATCTCTACTTTTTGCATCATCTGGCTTACGATCGCTTCGATGTGTTTATCGTTAATCTTAACACCTTGCAAACGGTAAACTTCCTGAATTTCATTTACCAGGTACTCCTGTACTGCAGTCGGGCCTTTGATCGACAAAATGTCTGAAGGTGTGATTGCACCATCTGAAAGAGGCTGGCCTGCGCGCACAAAGTCATTGTCTTGCACAAGGATGTGCTTGCTCAACGGCACGAGGTAGCGTTTCTGCACTCCGTCTTTAGACTCGATGAAAATTTCACGATTACCGCGTTTAATTCCACCATAAGTTACCACACCGTCAATCTCAGAAACCACAGCCGGGTTCGATGGATTACGTGCTTCGAATAATTCAGTTACACGTGGCAAACCACCAGTGATATCACGAGACTTGCCCATGGTACGAGGAATCTTAGCAAGCACCTGACCTGCTTTAATTTTCTCGCCTTCATCCACAGCTAAGTGAGCACCAACTGGAATGTTATATCCTTTGGTTTCATTCTTGCCATTTACAATGATGGCAGGGTTTTTCGTCTTATCGCGAGTGTCAGAAATCACTTTTTCACGGTGACCAGTCTGCTCATCCGATTCTTCCTTGAAAGTGATACCCTCAATGATCGCTTCGTAGCCAATCTCACCATCAAATTCAGAAAGGATAACTGCATTATAAGGATCCCAATAACAAAGTTCCTCGCCCTTCTCTACTTTCTGTCCGTCTTTCACGCGAAGGAATGCTCCGTAAGGAACGTTGTTGGTAATGAGTACACGTTTCTCAGAATCCAAGATTCTGATCTCACCGGTACGACCCATCACCACCTTAACTTTATTATCGTCTTTGTCAGTTGTATCAACTGTGCGGATAGCTTCAAACTCTACGCTTCCCGTAAATTTCGCTTTGATGTTAGCATCAACTGCAATATTCGAAGCTGTACCACCCACGTGGAAAGTACGGAGTGTAAGCTGAGTTCCGGGCTCACCAATAGATTGAGCAGCAATTACACCAACTGCTTCACCGTTTTGCACCATGTTACCGGTAGCCAGGTTGCGGCCGTAACATTTAGCACAAGCGCCAAATTTGGTTTCGCACGTAAGCACCGATCTGATTTCTACTTCTTCAATGCTCGTCTCGTCGATTTCCTTGGCAACCTCATCTGTGATCTGTTCGTTTGCTGCGCAGATCAGTCTGTCAGTAAGCGGATCGTAAATGTCATGCACAGAAACGCGACCAAGAATACGCTCAGACAACGGCTCAACGATGTCTTCGTTATCTTTCAAGGCTGCTACTTTCAATCCGCGAAGTGTTCCGCAGTCTTCTTCATTGATAACCAAATCCTGAGCAACGTCAACCAACCTGCGGGTAAGATAACCGGCATCGGCAGTTTTCAATGCAGTATCGGCAAGACCTTTACGAGCACCGTGTGTTGAAATGAAATACTCTAATACGTCAAGTCCTTCTTTAAAGTTAGAAAGGATCGGGTTTTCAATAATAGAACCAACAGAACCAGCCAAATTTTTCTGAGGCTTAGCCATCAGTCCGCGCATACCACCCAACTGACGAATCTGCTCACGCGAACCACGGGCTCCCGAGTGCATCATCATATAAATCGAGTTGAACCCTTGCTGATCTTCTTCCAACTGCTTCATCAGCGTATTGGTAAGCATCGTATTGGTACGCGTCCAAATATCAATTACCTGATTGTAACGTTCGTTATCGGTGATCAAGCCCATCATGTAGTTGTTCCATACGGCATCAACTTCTTTCTGTGCATCTTCAACCAATTTCTTTTTCTCAGCGGGCACTTTCACGTCGCCCAAGCCCATCGACAAACCTCCTCGGTAAGCCATCTGGAAACCAAGTTCTTTGATATCATCGAGGAACTTCGCTGTTTTCGCTTGTCCTGAAAGTTTAAACACATCGGCGATGATGGTCTGAAGTTTCTTCTTGGTGAGCAATTCGTCAACAAATCCAACTTCCTCAGGCATTACCTGATTGAAGATAACGCGACCGGTCACTGTCTCAATCAATTTTCTGGCCACCACTCCGGTCTTTTTATCTTTCAAATTAGCTTTCACTTTAATGATCGCGTGCTTCGAAAGTTTGCCTTCGTTATAAGCAACAATTACTTCGTCGGCAGAGTAGAAAGTTTTGCCTTCACCTTGCTCGCCCTTGCGTCCTTTTGTAAGGTAATACAAGCCCAACACCATGTCCTGTGAAGGAACGGTGATTGGCGCTCCGTTGGCAGGGTTCAAAATATTGTGTGACGAAAGCATCAGTGTCGCGGCTTCCAGAATTGCTTCCTGACCAAGAGGCACGTGTACAGCCATTTGGTCACCGTCAAAGTCAGCGTTGAATGCAGTACAAACCAAAGGGTGCAACTGAATCGCCTTTCCTTCGATCAACTTAGGTTGGAATGCCTGGATACCAAGTCTGTGAAGCGTTGGAGCACGGTTGAGAAGAACAGGATGTCCTTTCAATACGTTTTCCAAAATATCCCAAACTACAGGATCCTTACGATCAACAATTTTCTTAGCAGACTTAACTGTCTTTACAATTCCTCTTTCGATGAGTTTGCGAATAATGAACGGCTTGAACAATTCAGCCGCCATGTCTTTCGGCAAACCACATTCATGCAATTTCAACTCAGGGCCTACAACAATTACCGAACGACCAGAGTAGTCAACACGCTTACCAAGCAAGTTTTGACGGAAACGTCCTTGCTTACCTTTAAGCATATCGCTCAATGATTTCAACGCACGGTTTCCATCACTGCGAACCGCATTAACTTTTCTTGAGTTGTCAAATAATGAATCAACAGCTTCCTGAAGCATGCGTTTTTCGTTACGCAAAATCACTTCCGGTGCTTTAATATCAATCAATCTCTTCAGACGATTATTTCTGATGATAACCCTTCTATAAAGATCATTCAAATCCGAAGTTGCAAAACGCCCGCCATCGAGCGGCACCAACGGACGCAATTCAGGTGGGATAACCGGCACCATTTTAATGGTCATCCATTGTGGTCTGTTTTCCACGCGTGTATTAGCATCGCGGAAAGCCTCCACAACTTTCAAACGTTTCAACGCTTCAGCCTTACGCTGTTGCGAAGTATCAGTTGCGGCCTGGTGGCGAAGTTCATAAGAAAGTTCGTCCAATTTCAAGCGGCTCAACAACATCTCGAGTGCATCAGCACCCATCTTTGCAATGAATTTCTTAGGATCGTTGTCGTCGAGTAATTGGTTTTCGCGAGGAAGTTTATCCACGATCTCCAAATACTCTTCTTCAGTAAGGAAGTCAAGGCGGTTTACACCGTCTTCTTCTTTAATTCCCGACTGGATTACTACAAACCTTTCGTAGTAAATGATCTGATCCAGTTTCTTGGTAGGAAGACCAAGCAGATAACCAATCTTGTTTGGCAATGAACGGAAATACCAAATGTGAGCAACAGGCACTACCAATTCGATATGGCCCATGCGTTCACGTCTAACTTTTTTCTCAGTCACCTCCACACCGCAACGATCGCAGATAATGCCTTTGTAGCGAATACGCTTGTACTTACCGCAATGACATTCCCAGTCTTTTACTGGTCCGAAAATTCGTTCGCAAAACAGGCCACCCATCTCCGGCTTGTAGGTCCGGTAGTTGATGGTTTCTGGTTGCGTAATTTCACCATGTGAACTTTCCAGAATTGACTCCGGAGAAGCTAAGCTGATGGTGATCTTTGAGAAGTCGTTGTTGATCTTTTTATTTTTTCTGAAAGACATGTGTTGTGTTATTTCAGTTAACTAACTCTATTTTAAGGGCCACTGTCGACGGTCGACAGACCACGAATGACTGTGGTCTGTTGACAGTTGACTATTTCTAATCCATGGTAATCTCTAATGCGAGACCACGTAATTCATGCACCAATACGTTAAACGATTCCGGGATATTAGGCTTGCGCATATTCTCACCCTTCACAATCGATTCGTATGCTTTGGCACGGCCAATTACATCATCCGACTTGATGGTAAGAATTTCTTGCAGGATATGCGAAGCACCAAACGCCTCGATCGCCCAAACTTCCATTTCTCCAAAGCGCTGTCCACCGAACTGTGCTTTACCACCCAATGGTTGTTGCGTAATAAGAGAGTACGGTCCGATTGAACGGGCATGCATCTTATCATCAACCAAGTGACCAAGTTTGAGCATGTAAGCCAATCCCACCGTTACCGGCTGATCAAACTTTTGTCCTGTTAAACCATCGTACAAATACGTACGGCCAAACTCTGGAAGATTCGCTTCTTTCAACTCAGCAGAAACCTGATCAAGCGATGCACCGTCAAAAATCGGAGTAGCATATTTTCTACCCAATTTCTTACCGGCCCAAGCCAATACGGTTTCATAAATCTGACCCAAGTTCATACGAGAAGGTACGCCCAGCGGGTTCAGGCAAATATCTACAGGTGTTCCGTCTTCAAGGAATGGCATATCTTCTTCGCGAACGATACGCGCTACAACACCCTTGTTTCCGTGACGACCGGCCATCTTATCTCCCACTTTCAGTTTACGTTTCTTAGCAACATAAACTTTCGCCAACTGCACAATGCCTGCAGGTAATTCATCACCCACTTCCAATGTGAAACGCTCACGTTTGAAATCACCGGCGATGACGTTACGCTTGTTCAGGTAGTTTTTCACCAACTCCGACACAAACTCATTTGCATTGTCATCATTAGACCAGCCTTCCA
>Ga0206976_1029_pt1 | contig 45820 bp, 32 predicted proteins | sample Alteio_BWOrgHeat_82_FD_152926 | JGI IMG/M metagenome (GOLD analysis project Ga0206976, IMG submission 152926) | Enriched cells from forest soil in Barre Woods Harvard Forest LTER site, Petersham, Massachusetts, United States -... | ecosystem: Environmental > Terrestrial > Soil > Temperate forest >... | reverse complement strand
GTTTGTTTTGCAATACTTCTTATACACTCTCATCCAGGCTTGAAATTCGGGATACAGTTTTTCTAAAGAAGCTTGTTGCGTTCCACCCACATGATTTACCTGGCCCCAGTGCGGAATCCCTCCAAACGAATACAATGCCGATTCAATTCTTGCAAGCAGCTCCATACCGCCCATCGTTTTGCTTACGGTTGGAAATTCGATCATGCATACGAAATCATCCGGCTTGGTTCCGTATTGCATTGCCAGGTAGAATGAATTTGTTTTCACAAATCGCAATGAGAATGGCGCAGTGAGGTATTGTCCTCCATTCTTCACGCTGGTATTTACAACAGATATAATTTCTTCAACCGCAGCGAGGTAAGTATCGCTTGGCAGAGCTATCTCCGTGGCATAGGCAGCAAGGTTGTTGGCTTTACCCAGATCAAGAACCTTAAAGCTCTTGTCTACATACTCTTTATCACTAAGTGTGGAGATTAATGATTGCACCAGACCTGGAATAATTTTTGGAAAATGATTTACCATGATTCTCATACCGGCATCAAGTATAAAATCAGGTATCACGCTGAGAATTAATTCGTAAGCCAGATTCCGGTGACCTCGTTTGAACCTGTGGTTTTTCAATGCAGGTACAGGTATATTCCTTTCTGTAACCAGACATCGTTGCCCCTTGTTTTTAAAGTTGTATGGACTCACAAGAACTTCGTAGTGCCGATTATTTTGCAAAACCGTTCCTTTTGCCAACTCTTTCTTTACATCCTGCCAATTTGAAAAACGACGGGTCTCTCTCAGCTGGTAACTATCAGTGACCCGAATAACAACAGCGTAGATTATCCCCATACAACCAATGCTAACCCCAATGGCATTAAAATCTTCATCGCTCTGAATGAAATGCTTTTGATCAACTTGCGAAAATTTAACTTTCGATGCCGATATAGCTCTACCCGGCGAAGGTTCGATGTGATGCAACACGCCATCTTCATCTAACAATAAAATCGCCTCGATGTATTCCGGGAAAGCACCCAATTTTATTCCAGAACCATGCGTAGCGGTTGACACTACACCGGCAATTGTTTGGCCGGTATAAGCGCCCATGTTGATGAGAGCCTTGCCTTTCTCATCCAAAAACTCTATGAGATTTTTCAATACGATACCGCCTTCTACAAAAAACAGATTGTCTTTGTCAGCATAATTTTCGCGCAGGCTCATCTGAGTAATATCCAAAATAGTACAAAGTCCGTGAGTATCGATCATGTAATCAGAAGTAATCGCGATGTCTGACGATGAATGACCAGAACCGATCGCCTTCGCTTTGTAGCCATTCTTCTTTGCGTCAACGACAATGTCGATAAGCTCGCTTAAGCTTGAAGGCTTAAAATACTTTAGCGGCTCAGCCATCTGATCGCCTACATAGTTTTTCCATTTTTTTCTGATCTGACTATCGGGGACTGACATTGTATTGGTTGTTATTTTAATTTCGATTCTTCCTCTGGCAACCCAATAGCAAATTTGGCAGGAGCAGTCTGCAGTAAGCCGAGACAAGAATTGACCACTGCATCCTTCCCTGCTATCGTACCATTTAAATCCACGGTCCACTCCTCTCTCATCAGCCACGTTGATTCGTCTTTGTGCTCAATAGTCAGGGCATTCCCTCTTATGGTTAGCGTGGCGTAGCCATTGTGCCCAACGGGTGTATCATCTACAAATTCGCGTACCCTGTTGTCGGTAAGTACAAGGCCAAATCGTTTAATCTTTTTCTTGCGTGGAATTGATTTTCTTGAGCCGACTTCAATTGGCATTCCTCCGTGACCAATGCATCTGCCAAATGCGGGAATCCCTCCATCAACTTGATACTTTCCATAAACTGCAAAGCGATGTTCATGCCCCCAAAGCCAAATCACTTCTTTCTCGCTTCCAATAATTTTTTCCAATTGCTGCGCCGGCTTAGGAAACCTGCTGTCAAACGAAGAGGTGTATTGATGATGCGTAAGCAGGATCAGTCCTTTATTATCTTTTAAGTTGACAACCTCCCTGAGCCATGTCAATAATGTTTCTTCCAGATGTGCATTGGGTGAAAAGATTAGTTCAATAATCGGCCTGCCTACTGAATTATATCCCGTATCAAGTCCAAGCACCCGCCAATGTTCTGTCTCAAGACAAAAGTAGGATGCTTCTTGTGTGAGCTTTTTGCCAACATTGTCAACGGCGTACATCTCTGGCAAAAGTTTATCGAAGTATGAATTGCCATTGCTATAAAATTCGTGATTGCCCGGGATTGTAAAAGTTCCTGACTTGCCGCGTGGCCATGGATTGCCGGGGCTAATAAAGTTGCTGTCGATTTCCTGCGGAGCCCCGACAAAGTAAGTGTCGCCCAAGTGAATAGTGTAATCGCTGTGTTCAGCATTCATCAGCTGGCCAATGTTTGTACTTTCTTCGGTATTCGTACCCCAGTCGGCTGCAATAGAAATCTTTATTTCGCCCCGGTCATCAGGTATCATCTGAAAAACTCCGTTGTGTGATGTATAATTCTGAAATTTATGCTTTGGGCCAAACCTGCTTTTGAAATAATGAACCATCCAGCCAAAAATATTAATGTTCAGAAAATCTCCGATGGAGTTAATCACTTTTACTTTGCCCTTTCGCTTTCTAATGCTGGATTGTGTTCGTGAGTGGCTTTGTGATTGCCATCGCGACAAGTTTTTATATTCTCTTATATCCCGTTTTGGCATTTTCTATTTCATTTATTTTTCGAATAACATTCTGCGGTACACGACTAGTAAAACTCAATTTCCAGGTTTAACCAGATCGGGTGAAGCGAATTCATAATTGAAAGTCCAGCCGCGATCTTTAGCCATGTACATACAATTTCGCTCGGCAAGCGCAGATATAGTCAGTGACGGATTAATACTTAGAGGACACGGTACAATCGATCCATCACTCACATATAATCCGACGTACACCGACTCATTTTCATTTCCATCAAAGACCTGACCCTTGTGATTAACCACGCCATTGCTTGCATCCTCTCCCATAACACAACCACCCAAAGGGTGAACCGTAACCAGCTGTTTGGAAAATGCCTTGGTCCAGACAGGGTCTTGAGTGTATATACCACCAAGGCCATCCGTCAGCGTTTTTAATTTTTTACTGACAATTTCAAACACGGGCTGTTTACCTGCATTAGGCCAGTCGATTCTTAGCCTGTCGTCTTCCAGTTTCATAGTGCCGTTTCCATCATCTTGCGTCATCACCAGATAAGTCAGTGTATTATGTATTGCGCCATGATGTGGCCCCCTGAATAATGAAACTACCTCACGGAATTTTTTTTTCAGCCAATTACCTAGCCCTTTGTCGGGATCGCGGTGTCCTTCAAGTTTGGCAGCGACAGAAACAATAGCAGCAAACGCTTCGCCCAGCGCTCCAGGCACCACACCTTCTTCAATCACCATCCCTGGGCTTTCGCTTCGAAGATCAATGATGCTCGTGATGTTAGTCCCAACGGGATTATCAAACGGAGGCTTTTTAGTTCCAAATCCAACAGCATTCCCTGCCACGTCATTATTATAACCAAAGGCCAGAAAGTCACCATTTCCGCTAAACTTATGGCCGAGCCTATCAGAACATAATAGTCCCTCCTGCTTTGAGCGCAAAAGAATTTCTGTACTCCCAAGCGTTCCGGCAGCCACCACAACGATATCTGCGGATATGAAATCGGTAGGCGCATCAAACTCCTCGTCACCGGTGGTCAGGAGATTATAGTGTACATTCCAATTATCTCCGTCTTTGCTTATGAATCGCACATTGACTTGCGTGAATATTTCGGCTCCGTGATTTTTTGTGTCGGGCAGGTAATTCATGATCATGGTATTCTTAGCGTGGTAATTGCAGCCAGAGCAACAATCGCCACAACCGTTGCATGGAATTTGTTTGACACCTACGTGATTAAGCCCGTCAATGTCAAAGTTTACATACACCGGAGTGAGGCCCCACTTCGACTCAACTCCCATTTTTTCTGCTCCCGTTTTCATTGCCTTAGCCTTGTCGGGAAGAGGTCTTTTTATTGTGACAGGTAAAGGAGTCGTTCTCAACATACGATTGGCTTGCTTGTATCCTTCGTCAAGATTCTGTTTGTCAGAAAGCAATGCTTTTGGCCAACTGCCATTCTTAAAGATGTCAGGCCCCGGCTCCATTCCAACATTGGCATTGATCAATGAAGTGCCGCCCAAGCCGCAGCCTTTCACTACGTTGATATCTTTATTTACATTAATATCAAACAAACCCGTCTTTTGCCCAACATGACTGCCGGGCAAATTTAGTTGTGTCTCGTGCGACGACTGAGAAAAAGTATTGGGGTACTCTCCCGGTTGAAATTCTTTGCCTCTTTCCAGTAAGCATACACTCTTTCCTGCCCGAGCCATGCGCGATGCAGTAATTGCACCCCCATAGCCGGATCCTATCACAACGATGTCGTATTTTTTTGATTTTAGCTTGGCAATAGGTGATGAAAGCCTTTTCATAGGGATTGGTTTATTTTGTCGTGAGTTTCGTTCAAATAAATTGAGGTTTCATTTTTGGACAGATGCCTCTACGATTTCCCACTTTTGTATAATTTGTTTTTCGTCCACATAAAACTTTCGCTGGATCAAAAACCTGGTCGTATCATACTTGGGCGGGCCTACATAGTCGAGTTTTGCCTTGGCCTTATCCTGGCTTGATTTAACTACAAAAGATGTTGAGCTGTAAGTATAAACGTTGCCCCCATTATTCCACGATTCGACAGTTACTTTCGAGCCCCAAGATTTTTCGAGTTTGGAATAATGTTTACCCACCCATTGCTGCATAATGCTTTCGGGTTGCAACGAACTGCCGCAGCTGCAGAACACAAAAACTACAATCCAATAGAGCGGTTTCATAATTCTTTGGGCTTGATTGTTTTTTCAATGTACTCTCTGATATTCCGGTCAATGTCTTCGTCCTTCAGTATTCCATCTATCGATGACTGACTATGCTCTTTTCTCAGTACTGTTTCGAGAGCTTGCTGGGCAATTGGTTCTCGATAAAAGCGACGGTAAGGCGGATTGACTTTATTAATGATCTTGTCGAGATGGTCATTGATTGAGTTGGGCAATTTTTCTTGAATAGCATCGGTCACGGCTTCATAGTTCTCCGGAGATAATCCATCAATCGCGTTTACAATACCTTCAATTGTCTCCCGATGAGTGTTTGCTAATCGTTTGATCAGGTATAACAAAATCAGTGACGCCAAAAACAAGATACCAAGGCCAATCAAAAAACTTTTTAAAGTTTTCTTGCCAGCGTCTTCTATCTCTTGCCCTGCCTTTCTTACTGTGGTCAGTGCCGAGTCTAAAAGCTTACCCAAACGCGGCTCGAGCTTATCATAACTTTTAATTACTTGTATGAGCGCATGGTGAATGAGTGTATCGGTAAGTTTTAATGTTTTGGGCCCCAGCAAAGAATCGCGAAGAGTAGCGATTTTGTTTTGTGTAGCCGCGCCGAGAATTTCATCGCGGATTCCTGCCACAATTTTTCGGGTTCCCGACGCCAGCGAAGGATCATTGACGATGCTGGAAATAGCCAACCTGGCAGAATCACTAAGGTTATGAAATGCCTGATCGAGCCAAGCTGTTGTCTTTTTATTTAATAGGCTATCCCTCACTCCCGCAACGATACCCAGCCCGCCTTTGCGGATTTCCCCAATAATCTCATTGGAGATTTTCTTCAGCTTGGCGGTATCCTGAGTAAGAGCATCAACGGCACCGTCTACCGCTCCGTGCCCCATCTTGCTTGTAATCTCGTAAAGCTCCTTGTCGTGAGCGTTTACAGTCTTGATCGTTTTATCTAAATCCTTTATAAGATTACATGAGCACAGGGCGATCAAAACCAGAGGGAAAACATTCGAGCTAAACAGAAAACTGAGGCGGGCAATAATTCTCATTTTAAAAATTGCATCCCAAGCGAGGATAGGTTAATAATGCTGTGACAGCCATCCCACTTCCGGTTAAAAGGCTATACTATAAATGTGGCCTTTAGATTTTAAGCCTCATTCTATCTTATAGGTATAACTCCTACTTCATTCTTATTAATCAGCACAATACCCCCGTTGCAAAGCGTACTTATATAGCCCGATATTATTTTTGACGCCTGTCTTTGCAATTATGTTGGCACGGTGATTAAAAAATGTCTTCTCGCTAATGTTCAATCGCTCGCTGATTTCACCGGGCGTGAACTCCTGACATATCAGAGTTAATATCTCCATTTCACGGTTGCTCAGTTTTTCATGACTGGGATAACTTTGCTTTCGTAAATTCTGCATTGCCTTAATTACAAGATCATTCTTGTAAAAATCATTATCGACAATACTATACAAGGCTTTCTCTAATTCTTCGGGTTCTGATGACTTGCTCAGAAAACCGTGCACGCCCAGATCCATGAGCCGGGTAACAAATCCTTCTTCAGTATGCATGGTAAGAATCAGAATTTTTACGCTCGGGTAATGATCGATCAGGTAACTCGCTGCTTCCATCCCACCCAACTCGGGCATTTCAACATCAAGAATGACAGCATCAGGCTCTTGTTCTCGTACCAATTGAATAAGCATCTTACCATTGATCGCTTCTTTTACGTTATTGACCCGATTAAATGTGGTAAGCAAACGGGTCATACCCTTTCTAACAACATTGTGATCATCAGCCAAGTAAACAGTTAATTTATTTCGAATCATTGGGCAAAGGTATTTTAAGATTGATAATGGACCCCCCGGTAGTAGGTGGTTCTCCTATGTCAATTGTAGCACTGAGTTGCTTGGCGCGATGGTTTATGTTCCACCATCCGATTCCGTTTCGGGTCTCTCCAAGCTCAAAGCCTTTCCCGTTGTCAGAAACTTCAACCATCAATTCGGTTTCGCTCCAGAAAAGCCTGACGATTAGCATCGAGGCAGCTGCATGCTTTACACCATTACTGACCAACTCTTGAACAATCCTGAAACTTGAAAGAGCCCGCTCATCATTCCATAATACAGTTGATCCCTCTTCAATAAATATTACTTTCAAACCATGCCCGTTAAACCGTGCACACAATGACGAAATCGACAAAGACAATCCCGAGTAGTGAAAGCCCTCGGGCGTGAGCTCCCATGAAATTCGTTTTACCACGTGAATAGACTGATCGAGGATTTCCATTAGTTCTTTGTGAGAATCTTTCTGTTCCTGTTGCAGCTCTCCGGTTCGTTCAATGTAAGCAGCCGTAAGTTTTGCACCCCATAACAATGACCCTACTGAATCGTGAAGATCTGCTGCAATCCGTTTTCGTTCAAACTCCTGGCTTTCTAATTGAAGCTCAATCATCTTTTGCGCATGCTCTTCATCATCGCGCTTTTTGGATTCTTTGAATAGAAGCATCCTTCGCTGATAAACAACAAAAAAAAATGCCAACCCTCCAATGGTCATTAACATCCCCAGAGATCCAAGGGAAATCAGGTAGATAATTTCCTGTTGTGATAAGCTTGCCATAAAGCAATTGCAAAAAAGACGTTCTTCGTGATGTTGAGACCATTATGAAGCATCCACGCGATACTACCGGCTTCTTTAAGAAGGTAGTTGTTTAATAGAAACAAGAAGAAATTCCCCGAATAATATGCCAGCGCTGCAAAAGAAATCCACACAAAAGGTAATCGATGAATATAGGTCGTAGGTAATTCCTTTAATAATGTATAAAAGTAGTACAACGAAAGAGCCATGAGAATCAGGTTTCCCACGATGTGCGAAAAAGTGTCTAAAACATAAGGGCCCTGAAAAACTGATATGTCAATTAAGCAGAGTATGCAAAACAAGACAAGTAGCACCCGAAGGAAATTCTTAATTTCCAATTTGCGCATGAATAACAGGTAGAGTATGACAAACTGGGCAAACAGATAAAAATTAACAATTGGCATTGTGTTAATGTGATAACGACTTAAAAGCATAGAGGAAGCATCACAGATCAGAGAGGTAAGGAGGAGAATGGAAAGCCCGCGAATTTCAAACGACCGGTTTTGCCAGTTGAAAGATGCTAAGACTAATGGAATCAGTACAGAGCCAACCGAAACATACGCCAAAATTATTCCGAAGAGCATGAAAGGAAGGTGAGCTAAAAACTTAACTCACCCCAAAATTTACAAATTAAATGCTAATTACCACCACCACCGCCATTACAATACGGCGGACATGGAAACGAAGCATCGCCCAATGTATTGGGGTCGCCAGCACTCAATAGTTGCGTGGCAGGCAACATGTCGTTCATGTTTGCCTCAGCTCCGGCAAGTAACAATTGCTTGGTGCCATTTCCGTCAATTCCGTAATAGATCCGAATTCCCTTGCATCCGGGCTGTCCCAGAATTTTATTGATGATGTGATACCCAAAGAAATGTGCTTTTATTTCGTTGGGACCGATTGTAGCCTGGTAGTTTGCCTTCCAGGCTTGGAAGTCAGCAAGCGCAATTGGAGCGCCTTCTGTTCCGTCAAAGATTTGAGCCATAGTATAGATTATTTGGTTTATACCAAGAACCCAAACCTTTGGGACTTACGATGTAGTGAAATAGGAGAAACTCCTATACAATATTGATTTTCAAGGTAAATCCTAAGGTCATCAGTATTATTAACATCTAAATTAATTAGTATATATACTAAAATATTTAGTTATTTGTAGGCATGGATCAATCGATTATCCACCTTGATTTAGATGCGTTTTTTGTCGCAGTTGAGCGTAAGCTTCATCCCAAACTCAAAGGCCGGCCGCTCATTGTTGGCGGCCAAAGTCGCAGGGGTGTAGTTGCTGCCTGCAGTTATGAAGCGCGGCATTTTGGTGTTCACTCGGCCATGCCAATGTACCTGGCTTTGCAACTCTGCCCCGATGCAACGGTAATCTCCGGAGACATGGAAGCTTATAGTAAACACTCGCATTTAGTTACTGAGATAATAGCCGATTCGGCTCCGATGTTTGAAAAGGCATCGATCGATGAGTTTTATATTGATGCCAGTGGAATGGATAAATTCTTTGGCGCTTTCAAATGGGCTGTTGCCTTGCGTAAGAAGATAATAAAAGAGAGTGAGTTACCCATCTCGCTCGCCATGTCGGTAAACAAAACTGTATCTAAAATAGCAACCGGCGAATTCAAACCCAATGCTGAAAAACTGATTCCGGCAGGCACCGAAAAAGATTTCCTCTCTCCCCTGTCCATTGAGAAAATCCCGATGCTAGGAAAGCAAACTGCATCCTTCTTGCATGACATGGGTGTACGCACCGTGGCTACCCTTCGCGAAATGCCGCTCCCGTTTTTGATTAGCGCCTTTGGCAAGAATGGCATCACTCTCTGGAATAAAGCCAATGGCATTGATAATACTCCGGTTGTTCCCTACAGCGAGCAAAAATCAATTTCCACAGAAAGTACTTTTGAAGAAGATACCATAGATGTAAGCCGGCTCAAATCCATTTTGATCGCTATGGTAGAAAAGGTGGCTTTTCAATTGCGTGAACAGAAAAAACTTACTTCGTGCATCACGGTAAAAATCCGCTATTCCAACTTCGATACCGAAACCAAGCAAATACATATACCCTACACATCTTCCGATCTCGTGATTCTAAAAGTAATACAGGGGCTATTTGATAAACTCTACAACCGACGGATGTTGATCCGATTGGTGGGAGTGCGCCTGAGTGGATTGGTTCATGGCAGCCAGCAAATCAGCCTGTTTGATGACACTGAAGAAGACATCAACCTTTATGAAGCTATGGATTACATCAAACACAAGCATGGTGTAGACAAATTGATCAGGGCGACCACCATGGGTGTGAGCAACAGAGTACGTATGGAGATGAATGTTTTTAAAGGCAAGGTGTCAAAGAGCCTTATTAATTAAAGTCGTGTATCTGAACTGCCACACCTGGTTTAGTTTTAAATACGGAACGCTTTCTGTAGACGCTCTTTTTGACGAAGCGAAACGTTATGGCGTGCATAAACTCGTCCTCACTGAGATAAACAATACGGCATCGTACATTGAAATGCTGCGGATCATAGCCGAACGAAAGAACGACTATGACCTGGAGATAGCCTTGGGCATGGAGTTTCGCGAAGACCATGCGTTACAGTTCATCGCACTGGCCAGAAACAATCGCGGTTTTGAAAATATCAACCGCTACCGGTCGCATCTAAATAATCAAGGGCAAAAAGCTCCTGCCCGGGCGCCGGAAATAGAAGAAACATATATTCTATATCCGTGGGGCGCAATCTTACCCGAGGTCTTGCGGCCAGAAGAGTTTATTGGGGTGCGGGCAAGTCAACTTAACAAATTTGTGACGTGCCGTGAGTTTGGATTATATAAAGAAAGGTTTGTGGCACTGCATCCGGTAACTTTTGCAGGGAAACGCGGTTACAACATCCATCGCCTGTTGCGTGCTATAGATCACAACACACTGCTGAGTAAACTTGCCGTGCACCAACAAGCCCAGCCTGATGAAACAATGATGAGCGAAGATGAGCTGGCACTAAAATTTCAAAATTTTCCCAGCTTGGTCGCCAACGCCCAACGGATTCTCGCCGATTGTTCTATTTGTTTTGAGTTACATACCGACAAAAATAAAAAAGCGATAACCAATAGCGAAGAGGACGACTGGAATCTTCTTGTTGCCAAAGCCTGGGCGAGTTTTCAAAAACGGTATAATGCAGTTGATCCTGTTATCCGCGAGCGATTCGACCGGGAATTGCGAATTATCAAACAAAAGAAATTCTGCTCCTACTATCTGATTGCGTACGACCTCATTCGCTATGCCGATGAAAACGGTTTTGACCACGTGGGCCGCGGCAGTGGTGCAAACAGCATGGTAGCCTATTGCCTTGGCATTACTAATGTAGATCCGATTGAACTGGATTTATATTTCGAACGCTTCCTGAACTCTGAGCGAACTTCTCCTCCCGACTTTGACATCGACTTCAGTTGGAAAGACCGCGATGCCATTTACGATTACTTGTTTGCAAAATATGGTCAAGAGCATACCTGCCTGTTGGGAACACACGTAACTTATCAAGGGAGGTCTATAATTCGCGAGCTTGGAAAAGTTTTTGGGTTGCCCAAAGAAGAGATTGATAACCTGGTTGATAACCCGTTGAAAAACAGAAACAAAGATCACATTACGGAACTGATATTCAGCTATGCCGAAAAGATGCAGGAGATGCCTTCTAATCTGTCTATTCATGCCGGTGGCGTGCTAATTACCGAGAAGCCGATTTATCACTATACTGCTACCAACCTCCCACCCAAGGATTACCCGGTCTCCCATTTTGAAATGCACAACGCAGAAGACATCGGCATTTTTAAATTAGATATCCTAAGCCAGCGGGGGCTCGGTCATTTGAAGGATGCTGTTCAATTGGTAAAGCAAAATCAAGGCATCGATGTAGACATCACCAGGTTTGATGAGTTTAAGAAAGATGAGAAAGTGAAAAAGCTGCTTTACAGTAGTCGCGCCATGGGATGTTTTTATGTAGAGTCTCCGGCCATGCGCATGCTGCTCGGAAAGTTGCAGTGTGAAGATTACCTCACGTTGGTGGCAGCAAGTTCAATTATCCGTCCGGGTGTGGCAAGTTCGGGGATGATGCGTTCTTATATCGAGCGGTTTCATGCAGTACGTAACGGGAAGACGTATGAATCCATTCACCCTAAAATGGACGAACTGATGCGCGAAACCTTTGGAGTAATGGTGTATCAGGAAGACGTGATAAAAGTAGCTCATCATTTTGCCGGTCTCACACTCACGGAAGCAGATGTGCTTCGCAGAGGGATGTCGGGAAAATATCGTTCACGAAAGGAATTTGAACGGGTGCATGATCGGTTTTTTGAAAATTGTAAGGCGTTAGGGTATTCTCAGGAAGTCACCGATCGTGTGTGGTTTGAAATTGAAAGTTTCTCGGGCTATTCGTTTGCTAAAGGTCACTCAGCCAGTTATGCTGTAGAGAGTTATCAAAGCCTTTACCTCAAGGCGTATTACCCTCTGGAATTCATGGTTGGTGTGATTAACAACTTCGGTGGCTTTTATAAAACTGAATTTTATTTTCATGAAGCACGCATGAGTGGCGCTGTCATCGAAGCGCCCTGTGTGAACAACAGCGAATACACAACAAGCATCATCGGAAAACAGGTTTACATTGGCTTTGTTCACCTTAAAAGCCTGAATACAAGTGTGGGGCATCAGATTGTTTTGGAACGGAAACAAAACGGCAGTTATAAGAGCCTGAACAACTTCTTAAGCAGAGTGTCACTCGGACTGGAGCAGGTAAGGATACTGATTCGTATTGGTGCATTCCGGTTTGCAAACAAAAATAAGCAGCGCCTGTTATGGGAAGCGATGCTTTATTTCAGTCAGGTGAAAGTGCGTATACCATCAACTGCGAACTTGTTTGACACCGAGCCGAAAGAATATCCTTTACCTGCATTTCAGCGCGATGAAATTGAAGACTCCTTTGATGAAATTGAATTGCTGGGATTTCCCCTATGTGACCCGTTTGAATTATTAGCCACCAACGAAAGAGGGAATACAACAGCTTTGGATCTATTAAGCAAAGTGAAGAAGAACATCTCCATTGTGGGTTATTTGGTCACCACCAAAGACGCGCGTACCAAGGGCGGGTATCAGATGCACTTTGGAACATTCTACGATTGCCAAGGTTATGTATTTGATACAGTACATTTTCCAGATATCGCTTCCAAGTTTCCTTTTCGGGGCCGTGGGTTTTATGAAATCAGGGGGAAGGTGGTAGAAGACTTTGGTGTAGCAATGATTGAAGTAAATTGGATGGATAAGCTGGCTTTAGTAAATAAGAAGCAACTAGCTATTGCCTAAATCAATTCTGTAACGCCTCATATTCAGCTTTAGCATCGTCATCTTCGGGGTCCAGTTCGGCAGCTTTGCCAAATTCCTTTTTTGCTTCGGTCGTTTTACCCTGCTCAAAAAAAAGCAGGCCGAGATTATAATGCGCCCGTGAGTTTTCGGGGTCAATAGAAATTGCTTTCTGATAAAATTTCTCTGACTTGTCATTCTTGTTTTGCTGACCGTACAAGTTGCCAAGATTAATGTAGGCAAGCACATCGCTTTGATCAAGCTGAATGGCTTTTGTGAGTACATCTTCCGCTTCGTCCAGTCGCCCCACGCTTGCTAAAAAAGCTCCGTAACAGTTGAGCGTTGCCACCTGGTGCTTCTCAGAGCCTTTTCCTTTTTGAAAATGCAACAGAAATTGAAAATCAACATCCGCCAGCCCTTCCGGCGGTTTATTGCCCCAAGCCGGGTCACTGCCAATGCGATTTACTTTAGCACTTAATCTTTTCATTTCTATATCAAGACGCTTCTGTTCTGAAAGCTCAAATGCTTTGGCATAAGCTTCTTCAGCAATTTCATACTTCTCTTCTTCAAAAAATTCGTTGCCCAAATTTTCATATTGCTCAATCACCTTGCGGGCCTGGTAGCGATCCCATTGATCCTGAATGGACGGAATGAAGAAAGCAAGTATCATCACCGATGCTCCGCCCATACTTGCGAGATAAGGCCAAATTTTTTTTAGCAGTTGCATTTTCTGTTCCATCTAACGTCAATTAGCTTTTAAAATTACAAAAAAGCAGCAAGGATGAATGTAAAACGGTTAGTTGCTTTTTCTATTTTTGCGTCCATGGAAGCGATCGGATTTTACCTCACCTACCCATTCATTTACGTGGTGGCTTCGCTCCCATTTTGGGCGCTCTACAAACTTTCGGATATTTTCTACTACATCTTTCGCATCAGTGGGTATCGAAGAAGCGTTGTGCTTGAGAATCTGCGGAATTCATTTCCTGAAAAAAGCGAAGCTGAAATCAGTACTTTATGTAACAGCTATTTCCGCTATCTCTGCGACCTTACATTAGAAACCCTGAAGACTCTGCATATGACCGAGCAAGAGGCAAAAGATCGCTGTGTTTTTCACCCGCCCTCGTGGCTGCTTAAAATGTGTGATGAGAAGCGGAGTATTTCTATTGTAATGGGCCACTATGGTAACTGGGAATGGGCCGGGCCAAGTTTTTCACTTAACACCAAATTTCAATTGGTCGTGATTTACCGTCCGTTATCGAATCGCTATTTTGAGGAAATGATGACGCGCATGCGTACGAAGTTTGGCACACGGATTACTCCTGTAAATCAAACCCTGCGCGACATGGTAGCCAACAGAAAACAGCTGACTGCCACTGCATTCATCGCCGATCAGGCCGCGTCAAATGCGAATTCCTATTGGACCACATTCCTTCACCAGGAGACTTCCGTTTTTAACGGCCCCGAAAAACTTTCGAAGAGATTTAATTACCCGGTGGTATATGTGAACGTAAAGCGTGTGCGCCGGGGATATTACGAGCTTGTCCCCGATCTACTCTTTGATAATCCAGCCGACACCTCCGATGGTGAAATTTCAGAAGCCTTTACAAGGCGGCTCGAAAAAGAGATTATACTTGACCCGGTGATCTGGCTGTGGTCACATCGTCGCTGGAAGTACAAACGCCAAAATAACGCCTAGGGAATAGGGCCGATTTTAGGTACCTTTGAAGGTTGATATAAAACCTTATCCCATTTTTTTCATGCGTACAGGCAAAGAATTGATTAATGCAAGCAAGCAGTTCTGCTTCGAAGACCGTTTTAGGAGCTGGATTGAATTAGCCACCACCCTTCTGTTGGTTGGTCTTTTTTTTACTGGCACTCTGCTTGATTCTGTTCCCTTACCCGTTCGCATTTTGTCCAGCATGATTTGCGGGCTGCTGTATGTCCGCATGTTTGTAATCTATCATGATTTCCAGCATCGAGCTATTCTTCAGAATTCCCGTCTGGCTCATTGGATTATGATTGGTATTGGAATTTTTATGCTCGCTCCCGAAACCATCTGGAAGCGGTCGCACGATTACCATCACAACCATAATTCAAAGCTAACGCTCAGTGGTGTTGGCTCTTATCCTACGGTGAGTAAAGAGAGGTTTTTAAAACTTACCCGCGGGGAACGTTTGCTTTATCTAATCAACAGGCATCCGCTGACTGTGGCGTTCGGATATTTCACACTTTTCATTTACTGGCTTAATATCAAATCATTCGTCCAGAGTTTTAAAAAGCATTTCGACTCGCTCATCGCTATAGTATTCCATTTCGCGGTCGGTATCCTGATGCTGGTTTATTTTGGTTTTGTTACATTCCTTCTTGCCTGGTTTTGCCCTTTCCTCCTCGCCTTTGCAATAGGAGCATATCTTTTTTACTGTCAGCACAATTTTCCTGGGGCTCAGTTTAGAGAGAACCAGGATTGGGCTTATGACCAGGCTGCGCTTACCTCTACAAGTTATATGGTAATGAGCCCGGTGATGCAATGGTTTACCGGTAATATCGGCTATCATCATGTTCATCATTTGAATTCCAGGATTCCTTTTTACCGGTTGAAAGAAGCGATGAACAGTATGCCTGAATTAAAAAATGTTCCTACAACTTCCTGGCATCCGATGGAAGTAATTCGTTGCCTGAATCTTAAGCTTTGGGATGCCGAGAATAAAAAAATGATTACCCTTCGCCAGCTCTAGTTTTAAAAAAAATTGAATGCCATCAGAAAGATAGTCGGTAATCTGGCCTTTCAGGTTTTGGTGGCTATCCTTGCAGGCGTTGCGTTGGGACATTTCTTCCCTGCCACCGGTGTGAAAATGGAAATCATCGGGAAGAGCTTCGTTGATATCTTAAAGCTTTTCATTGCCCCGATTATTTTTTTGACCATTACCCTGGGTATTGGAAATATTGCTGACCTTAAGAAAGTCGGGCGGGTTGGAGTCAAAGCGCTGATCTATTTTGAAGTGCTCACTACATTCGCCTTGGCCATAGGTATTTTGGTGGCTTATGTTTTTAAACCAGGACAGATCGATATAAAAGGGCTCCACATTGAAGATGCTTCGAAGTACACCAGCCAAAGCGGGCATGCATTTAATTGGGGTAATTTCTTTCTTTCAAATTTTACCTTACAGGTTTTAGCAATAGCAATTGTCACAGGCATTGCCCTGAACTTATTCAAGCACAAAGAAGCAGCTATCGTCAAGCTCGAGAAAGTCTCTAAACTAATTTACAAGCTTCTCAGGTATGTAATGTACCTCGCTCCTCTTGGCGCATTTGGCGGAATTGCATTTGCCGTCGGAAAGTTTGGTCTTCAATCGCTGATACCTTTGGGCAAACTTATGCTCTGCGTTTATTTCACCATGTTTCTGTTTGTTACTTTAATCCTCGGGTTGGTTATGCGGTATTTTCATTTCAGCATTTGGAAATACCTTAAACATATTAAAGAAGAAATCCTGATTGTACTGGCGACTTCTTCATCTGAAGCGGCTTTGCCACCTCTCATGAACAAGCTGGAAAAAATGGGCTGCAGCAAATCTGTAGTCGGGCTAGTTGTGCCCACCGGTTATTCCTTCAATCTCGACGGCACATCCATTTACTTATCAATGGCTGTGGTGTTTATAGCGCAATTGTATGGTATTCACTTAAGTTTGGGAGAACTGCTGGGTATTCTTGGCATCTTGATGATCACTTCCAAAGGAGCTGCCGGTGTAACGGGAAGCGGATTCATTGTTCTTGCCTCAACCCTCACCGCCATTCACAAAATCCCTGTTGAAGGACTCGCATTTTTATTAGGCATTGACAAGTTTATGAGTGAAGCCAGGGCAATCACCAACATTATTGGAAATGGAGTAGCTACACTGGCTATTGCTAAAAGTGAAAATGAATTTAATCCGACAACCGAAGTTTTATAAACCCGAAGAGGTATCAGGCTACTTTCACGCCCAGGTTTTCGCCCAGCAGTTTGAACTGATCCAGCCATTCGGAATCGCTTGTCTTCTTGTCCGACTGTTCTTCCTTTGAGATTTCAAAATACAGATTTTGACTTTTATGAAGATTGGGCTCGAGGTTAAATTTTTTAAGCAAAGGAAACATCCGGCTTAACCGCTGTATACGCTTCACGTTCTCACGCTCACTGCTGATACGCCTGAGCTCCCTGTAAATACTCTCCCCTGCCAGCCGTGAAAGTTTTCCAAGGTCTTCGATTTTCAAAGTCCACCGGTCCAATTCGGAGGCGATCCTCTCCATTTCTTTGATGTTGATTTTTTCAGACTTAAAGCAGTTGACCAAATCAGCATTCAAAACATATTCAAAAGTAGCCTTGTACGTGTTTGGTATCGGAATGCCATTATTAGCGAGTGCCGTTATAAGCGGGTAGTCGCTGTTGTAGCTTTTCCTTAAGGTATTTACCAGTTCAGCCATACTCTCTTGCGTAATCAAATCAAGGATTTTCCTCTTCTCATCGCTGAATAATTGCCAGATGGTATATTTCTCAGGGCCAAAGTACATTTGCATCGTACCAATAACATCTCCAAGCCTTCCTTCTTCGAAAGCTTTAACCATTCTAAACTGCATACCGGCAAATTTATCCGGCTCCATGTCAAGCGATATGTTACCGATGATGTTGTGCTTGCCCAAATAAATTACTGCAAAAGCAAACTTCTTTTCCGAACGAGTTACCAGTGATTTTACATTCGTGATTGCCAACACCAATTTTTGTTCACCTGCCTCTTTCTTGATAAAGAACTCGTTTGACGTGCTATAGTTAAAAATTGTGAGTGACTCAGGTTCGTCTTCAAAAATAGAAGACACCGCCACATGCATGCCCACTCGTTTCAGGTTGGTGCGAGATGGTAGCACGAATTTTTTATATACCTCTCCGGCATTTTTATGCGAAGGGATGTTGCTGGGCGCTAGTTCAAGGCGTTTTAGAAACTCATCTTCAAGTTCTACCTCTCCTATCTGGTTAGCCAATTGTATTACGCGGCAAGCGTACTGCATTACTTGTGTAGTCTCAATGCCAGAAACTTCATCAAAAAACCAACCGCAACTGGTGTACATCAGCATGGCATGTCGTTGCATCTCCATCAACCGCAATACTCGTGTAGACGATGTTTCTTCCAAAACATGCGACTTTAGAAATTTCTTTATGGTCTCATCGCTTCTTTTAAGAACTACACTAATGTAATCGTTGCGAGCAGTCCATGAGTTACGCAAAATTTTCTCGCCCTCCTTTTCAAAAATAACAGCTACTGTGTCGCGTAGCCAGTCTAATGCTTCTCGTAGCGGCTGCCGCCATTTTTGATTCCATCCGGCATGGCCGCCCGAATTACAGCCACAATCGCTCCTCCATCGCTCTATACCATGAACACAGCTCCATGAACTGTCTTCGATAATTTGCGCTTCGTAAACTGGCTGAACCAATGACAGAAATTGGGCATAATTGGTAAGTGTTGCTCGCTTATCTTTTTCAATGTAATCAAGACAAAAAGCCAACGCCATATCACCAAGCTTATGATGATGACCATAAGTTTCACCATCAGTAGCCACGTGCATTAACTGGGCGTTCTTGTCTGCTGAAAGTGCATTTAGTAAAGTTTCCGCAAATAGCTTTCCGTCATTGAGCAATCCGTTGAACGCAATTGACTGCGATATATCTCCATTGTAGAAAAAAAGATAAATAGATTTTCCGGAAGGAAGATTGCAACGATAGGCCTGCCCTGTATTTACAGATCGATCATTTACGGTATCCCATTTTTCGTCACCAATTTTTCTAACTGCCTTGGCCTGGCGAGGAGCAAGCACCGTAAACTTAATATCATGCTCCGCCAATACTTCCAGTGTAGCTGTATCGGCAGCTGTTTCAGCAAGCCACATGCCTTCGGGCTTTCGGCCAAAGCGCATTTCAAAATCCCGAATACCCCACACAACCTGGGTTTCTTTGTCGTGCGCATTGGCCAACGGCATAATCATGTGATTATAAACTTGTGCCATAGCAGAGCCATGCCCGCCAAAACGTATTATACTCTCTCTGTCTGCCTCAAGAATAGCATCGTAGGTTTCTTTAGCATTGAGCTCCATCCACGAAAGCAAGGTAGGACCGAAATTAAAGCTCACCCTGGAGTAGTTATTTACTATATCGCGGATCACACGGTTTTCATCGAGGATGCGCGAGGTCGCATTAGGCTCGTAGCACTCAGCAGTTATCCGTTCGTTCCAGTCGTGGTAAGGATATGCGGAGTCTTGCACTTCAATCACTTCCAGCCATGCATTTTCACGAGGGGGCTGATAAAAGTGACCATGTATACAGATGAACTTATTATTAATGGAAGACATGAAAGACAAACAAAGTGTTAATGGTGGTTTTTATATTCGAAATGGACTCACAAGATAACCAAAAATAGAAGGCGTGAGTTTCTTTTAGCTTGCAATTTTAACCTAACACTTGTTTTATCATTTACTCTAGTTCAAACTCAGCTAATTCCTGGTTAAGTTTAAAAACCGAAATCGCGAGCGGAGGAATAGTGATGGATAGAGAATAATCCTTTCCATGAAATTTTACAGGCGAAGTTGTCTGCAAATTACTATTAAGTTGGCCACTACCACCGTATTTCAGGTCATCTGAATTGAATACCTCTTTCCATGTACCCCGGAAGGGAACGCCAATACGATATTGCATCCTCACCTCGGGGGTAAAGTTGCACACTACAATTAACGACTCTTTACGGGATTCGCTCTTGCGCATAAAAACAATTACGCTGTTCTCACTGTCGGAATAATCAATCCATTCGAACCCTTTATCTGTAAACTGAAATTGGTATAATGCAGTCTCCGATTTATAAAGCGCATTAAGATCCTGTATCACTCTCAGCACTCCCTTGTGCAGATCATGGTCCAATAAATGCCAACTCAAGCTGCTATCATGATTCCACTCTGATGTCTGACCAAATTCTGCACCCATGAATAAAAGTTTCGCGCAAGGATGCATGAACATATAGGTGTACATGAGTCGGAGGTTGGCAAAACGTTTCCATTCATCACCAGGCATGCGCCCGATGAGTGAGCCTTTGCCATGAACAACTTCATCATGCGAAAGCGGGAGCATGAAACTTTCCGTGAAGGCGTACATAATGCTGAATGTGATCGCATTTTGATGATACTTGCGATGAATCGGATCATCTTTGAAATAATGAAGCGTATCGTGCATCCAACCCATCATCCATTTTTGCCCGAATCCAAGGCCACCGAGGTAAGTTGGCCGTGACACTCCAGGCCACGCAGTCGACTCCTCGGCTATAGTCACAACATCGGGAAATGTACCATAAACTATTTCATTGAATTCCTTGAGAAAGTTGATCGCCTCTAGATTTTCATTACCACCATATTGATTTGGCTCCCACTCTCCCGCTTTGCGCGAATAATCCAGATACAGCATTGAGGCAACAGCGTCAACACGAAGACCGTCAATATGAAAATGTTCAAGCCAGAATAATGCATTGCTGATCAGGAACGACCGCACTTCGTTGCGCCCATAGTTGTAAATGTAACTGCTCCAATCGGGGTGAAAACCCTTGCGAGGATCTGCGTGCTCGTATAAATTGGTGCCATCAAATTTGTAAAGCCCATGTGCATCGCCGGGAAAATGTGAAGGGACCCAATCCAGAATTACTCCGACTCCGGCTTTATGAAATGCGTCGACCAACTCCATAAACTCTTGCGGAGTTCCAAACCGACTGGTTGGTGCAAAGTAGCCTGTAATCTGATATCCCCACGAGCCAAAAAAGGGATGCTCCATCACCGGCAGAAATTCAACATGAGTGAACCCCGCCTCCTTTACGTATGAGACCAGCTCTGTAGTCATCTCCTTATAGCTCAGCGATCGATTGCCATCTTCATGCCGCCTGCGCCAGCTTCCCAAATGGACTTCGTAAACAGAATACGGTTTCGCTTTAGCAGCATCACGTTTCCTCTGACTCATCCATTCGTTATCGTTCCACGAATAGTCGTGGTCCCAAACGATAGACGCTGTCTTTGGAGCTACCTCAGCATAAAATGCAAACGGATCGGCCTTTTCGAGGTACTCACCTGTGTTTGAATGAATAGCAAACTTGTAATGCTCGCCTTTTTTAAATTCTTCAAAAAAACCTTCCCAAATACCAGACTCATCCCAACGAGCCGTAAGGTTATGTTGGCCGCTTTTCCAATGATTGAAATTACCAATTACTGAAACTGATTTCGCGTTGGGTGCCCACACGGCAAAGTAGGTGCCTTGCTTTCCATTAAAGCTTGATGCGTGCGCACCTAACTTTTGATGAAGTTTGTAATGCTTCCCACTTCTGAAAAGGTGGATATCAAAATCGGTAAGCAAGCTGAAGCTTTCCGTTTTGCTTTCGTTTGAGGAAGTCTTTGCCATGTGTTTTCTTTTGAACTGCCTATTTCTTTGTTTCCCGCTCCATTGCAAACCTGTTGAGTTGATACTGAATTCCGCGCAGCGGAATGATTACCCAATCCGGTCGGCCATTAAGTTCATATCCAAGTTCGTAAATCGCTTTTTCCAACAAGTACACACGCATCAACGTGTCATCTCCTTCAGACAGGCTCTTGCCCATTCCGGCTCGCTCCATGTAAGCGCCCATATAAAAACGACTAACATAGTGTTGCCATTGTTCAGCCCACTGTCCCAGGAACTCAAGGTCTTTCTCGCGGTAGTTCTCATTTAATAAGATTTTTCCGAAGGCTGCATAATGAAACGATCTCATCATACCGGCAACATCTTTGAGCGGGTTCTTCTTTAGCCTTCGTTCACTAAAACTAAAGCCGGGCTCGCCTTCAAAATCTATAATCACAAAATCTTTTCCTGTAAAGAGGACCTGCCCCAAATGAAAGTCGCCGTGAATCCGTGTTTTTATTGAAGTTAGGCGCACTTTATAAACTTCAGCGAAGTAGTCGAGAATCTCATCCTCTTTGCCTAAAATTTCCTTTGCCAAAATCTGTGTTTGATGATGCAGCTTTGGCAACGATTGCTCTAAAAGCTTGAGCCTGTCTCGTACCAACTTGCGAAGCGCTGAATACAACGAGCGCTGATAATTGGCAGAGAAATATTCCGGCGCAAAAGCCGGGTCTGTTTTGTCGGAAGCAAGTGCCAGATGCATCTCGGCAGTACGTTGGCCAAGCCGTACCACACGTTCGTAAAACCCGCGCCCTATAAATTCCTGAATCAATTCGGGTGCTTCTTCGAACGTGATCGCCGATTTATTGACAAGCTTAGGGAGTTTTTCTTTTTTGGCTTTCATCATCACGCGCTCATAAAAACGCCCGACCGAATCAGTAGTCATCATCCAGCTGTCACCCTGATTTTCCACTTTCTCTTGTAGCAATCCAAATACGATCACGTTCCCTTCGTTGTCCTTATATTCAATACTGCCGGCGTATTTTGGTGAGTTGCTAAAGCTGGTATTCTCAGAAAGAAACCGAACGATCTCCAAGTCGGGGTTAATCTCTGTTTCTACTTTGCGGTAGAATTTGAAAAAATATTGGTCGTTGTAAATAATGGCTGTGTTACTCTGATCCGCTTTTAAGATTTTTGAATCTACTTCCTTAGCATTAAGTTTTACATAGATGCTTGAATTAAACTCAAGGGTTCCATCGTCATCTTTCACGCGCACCTTTTTTTCCATGGCACGGAAAAGGAAATCACGGAAGTCGCGGTCATAATTACTATCGATCAGGAACCCCGTCTTGCCCTGTAGCTCAGCCCTGCAAATCACGCTTTGAGCTGTGTATTCTACTTTATCGAAAAGTGTGTCGGAAGAAGCAAAGAAAATTGGAAGGAAATATAATTCAGGCAGCCGCTGAACATAATGCACTTCGATCACCGTAAGGTAATGTGTGTCCTCATCTGTTTTTAATGGAATGATCTTATGGATGCCGACTTTGCTGACCGTGCGTGCCTTTCCACCAAACCAACGGCACTTGCGCATAAAAGGCTGAAGCACTTTCCGCTCAAGGAATCGTACATTTTCATAATCTGAAAAAGTACGCTCCCAGGAGAGATCAGATTGAAATAAAGCCAACTCGCCCGAAGAAGAGATTGCTTCTTTCTTCTCCGATGCATCTACCTGAAACCAGAAATAGCCGTAAGGCCCGATAGTAATAGGGTATTCACCATCAATCACACTATTGAATCGATTCTGACTAAAGACTTCGGTGACATCACAGTCCTTAAATGCAGAAAAATCTAATGTGGTGGCTTGTGAAAACTGAGAGAGATTGGCAACAACGACCACCTTTTGATTTTTGTGCCCTCTCGCAAAGCACAGAACCTTTGCATTTGAACTTTCAATGAATGTTAAATCACCACGCCCAAAAATATTGAGCCTTTTGCGCATAGCCAAAACATTCTTGAGCCACCACATTAAAGAAGAGGGGTTCTCTTCCTGCATCGCCACGTTCACCGACTCAAATCGATAGACAGGATCGGTTATAATCGGTAAGAAAAGTTTCTGAGGATTGGCCGTAGAAAAACCCGAGTTGATGTTCATGTTCCACTGCATCGGAGTACGTACGCCAAACCGGTCGCCTAAATAAATATTATCACCCATCCCGATCTCATCTCCATAGTACAACACAGGCGTACCAGGAAGTGAGAACAGTAATGAATAGAGTAACTCCATTTTTCTCCGGTCATTGTTCAGGAGCGGAGCAAGCCTCCGGCGAATGCCCAGGTTATGCTTCATGTTGGGATCGATAGCATAAGCCTTGAACAGATAATCCTTTTCTTCCTCGGTTACCATCTCCAACCCAATTTCATCGTGGTTGCGCAAAAAAATTGCCCATTGACTGTTAAGCGGAGTATCCGGAGTTTGATCAAAAATATCGATGATCGGATAACTGTCTTCCGTCCTGAGCCCCAGAAATAACCTTGGCATCAGCGGATAATTAAAGCACATGTGACACTCCTGCCCTTTTCCGAAATATTCTGCAGCATCTTCGGGCCACAAATTGGCTTCGGCTATCAGAATACGATCATTGTAATGTTTGTCAATATGGGTGCGCAATTTTTTAATGAAGGCATGCGTCTGCGGTAGATTTTCGCAATTCGTTCCTTCTTCTTCAAATAGAAATGGAACAGATGCCAGTCTGAATCCATCTACCCCAATCTTCATCCAGAAATCGATCACCTTGATCATCTCCAATTGAACTTCGGGGTTTTCAAAATTGAGTTCGGGCTGGTGTCTGTAAAACCGATGCCAGTAATAGGCCTTCGCACCAACATCCCAAGCCCAGTTATCCTGGTTAGCTGCAAAAATTACACGCGCTTCTTTGTAGCGCTCGGTATTGTTATTCCATACATAGTAATCCTTGTATCGCGAACCTGGCCTTGCTTTTCTTGATTTTTGAAACCATGGGTGCTGATCTGAAGTATGATTTAATACAAGCTCGGTGATCACCTTCAGGCCACGGTTATGGGCATCTTTCAGAAATTCCTTGAAGTCGGAAAGTGTTCCGTAATCGGGATGAATATCGCAATACTCTGCTACATCAAATCCATCATCTTTTAGAGGAGAAGGAAAAAAAGGCATGAGCCAAATGGTATTCACACCCAAGTCCTCAAGGTAATCCAGTTTTGAAATCAGACCCTGAAAGTCGCCTATACCGTCGCCATTACTGTCGCAAAATGCGCGTACACTTACTTCATAAATGACAGCGTCTTTAAACCATAACGGATCTCCTTTTGTTTTTGCAGCCATTACATATTGGATTCTTGAACCGTTAATTTAAACAAATGGAAAGGCATTTTGTTCGGATTGACTTCAACAAAATTCCACTCCTGTGCCCAGGTGTAGTTCTCTTCGGTAATAAGATCGGTCAATTTAACATTGATTTTATCGCTTAACTTCAATTTTACTTTCGGCAATTGCACATATCCCGATTGCGAAGAGTCAGGATCAAGGTTAACAACCGTAAGGATGATATTGGACAAATCATCAGTGCACTTGAGATACGCAATTAAATTACTGTTCTCTATCGTACAGAACTGAATATTCCATGTGGATTGCAAGGCTTTGTTCTCTTTGCGTGCCTTGTTAATCATCGTCATAATATCCGTCATTCGGTTGGTGCGCTTCCAATCGTAATGACGTATCTCATATTTCTCAGAATCGACAAACTCTTCTTTGTCAGTGATCGGCTTATTCTCATAAAACTCGTAAGCTGCTCCATACACGCCATAGTTTGAACTTAATGTTGCAGCCAAGGCAAAGCGCAGAATGAAGCTATTTTCCCCTTTATATTGAAGGTGGTAGGGTAAAATATCGGGAGTGGTTGGCCAGAAGTTTGGCCTGAAATAATTTCTTGAAGGGCTGGTTATCAACTCGTCCATGTAGGTAATCAACTCTGACTTTGTAACTCGCCAGGTGAAATAGGTGTACGACTGTGTGAAACCGATTTTCGCCAAGGACGCCATGATCTTTGGCCGAGTGAATGCTTCCGACAGAAAGATAACGTCAGGGTCTTTTTTCTTCACTTCTGCAATTACCCACTCCCAAAAGGGAATCGGTTTGGTGTGAGGATTATCAACTCGAAAAATTTTCACGCCCTGATCAACCCAGTAAAGAAAGACTGACTTAAGTTCTTCCCATAATGACTCCCAATTTTCTGATTCAAAATTGAAGGGATAAATATCCTGATATTTCTTAGGGGGGTTTTCGGCATACTGAATCGATCCGTCGGGCCGCTGCATGAACCACTCCGGATGTGCTTTTACATAAGGATGATCGGGAGCACACTGGAACGCAATGTCCATGGCAATATCAATATTCAGCTTCTTAGCTTCGGCAATCAGTCTTTTGAAATCGTCCAGACTACCGAGTGCCTGCAATAAAGATTTATGCCCGCCTTCATCACTTCCAATAGCCCAAGGCGAACCTGGCTCCTCAGAGGTTGCACGCACATTATTGTTCTTTCCCTTGCGATGTATCTTTCCGATTGGATGAATTGGGGGAAAGTAGATTACGTCAAAACCCATTGAGGCAATACGCGGCAATAGCCTCTGGCAATCCTTGAAGGTACCGTGCTTGCCGGGCTCGAGAGAGGCCGACCTGGGGAAGAATTCGTACCATGCACTAAAGTTGGCCTTTACCGGCTCTACTATTATTGAATACTCAGCTCCGTGCTCCGTAACAATCTCTTTTAACGGGTTTGCCCTAACAAGAGCAGAGAAGTTTTCATCTTTGACCAGGTCAATAGCTTGAGCGTATTTTGCTTCTTCCAATTTTCGCGTTACTGAAATCAGCTCAGGGTTATTTTTGCTCAATTTTTTTAGAATGACAACGCCCTCCAGTAATTCAACCTTTAGGTCCAGTTTAGCTTCCGATTTTTTTATGAAGCCATCGTGCCATGTCTCAAAGTGATCAACCCATGCTTGTACTGTAAAAAAATATTCTCCTTTTTCATTCAGATAGAAAGACGCAATCCATTCATCGTTGGATGTGTGTTTCATGGCCACCTCTGCCCATTTCCCTTCTTTTCCTTTTTTATACATCACGGCAGCCCGAATGTGGTCGTGACCATCACTGAAAATAGCCGCTGTGACATCAACGCGCTCGCCAATAGTGAGCTTTGCAGGATGAAGACCGTTATCCACAATAGGCTGAACATTTTCAATTATTACGCGGTATCTACCGTTAGTTGTCATTTCGTGATAGTTTGGGGCTTTATGATCAGAAGCAGTTGATGCAGCAATTTAAATTCAGGTCTTGAAGTTTGCTCCGATTCTAAAATTAACAAAGTTTAGCAGCTGCCTCGTTAAGGAATGGATAACGAAGATATACTTTTTTCAAAACAGATGGGATAACCTGACTGAATTGAACAGACTTATGGCATTAGATTCTAAAGCGGCTTTTTAAAGTACACGCTCGAGTGCACCTGACTATGAAACTAAAAAAGCAGCTTAATAGCTGCTTTTTGTAGATGAGCCCCCTGCCGGAATCGAACCAGCGACCTACTGATTACAAGTCAGTTGCTCTACCAGCTGAGCTAAGGAGGCAAATTGAGGTGCAAAAATAGCGGAAGTTGACAGCTTTACAAATGTTTAGACAGAAGCCTGCAATATTTGTAACTGCTTTTTCAAATGCTGCAAATCTGTGCCAGCTTGTGTGATTTTCGCATTAAACTCTTCTTTGAATTTTTCGGCATTCTTAGAACGGCCAAAAAACTCAAGATTGTTACGCAAAATCGCAATGTCGTTTTCGGCTTTGGCAATTTGCTTCCGAAGAATGTATTCTTTGTGATGTATCTTCTTTTCGGCTTGTGGCCCTTGGCGCATGTTGCTGAGTTGGGCTTCCAGGGCAGCACTGTCGCGCTCATCATCGGCAAGACCCGGTAAAGCCTCGATGGCCTTTGACAGAGTTTCAGAAAACCGACTCTTCAGCGTAGCTACATCTCGCTTGGGAACAAACCCAATGGCCATAAACTGACTCTGCAGTTCACGAACTTCAGTTAACGACCCGCTCTTTTCGTCGGCTATTTTCTTTAACAAGGAAATGATGGTCTCCTTTTTTGTCAGGTTCTCATTCTGTTCATGTGCCTCTTTATCAGCCAAAGACCTAAGTTGATTGAAGAAGAAGTCACAGGCTTCTTTAAACTGCTGGAAAATCTTTTCCCGTTGTTTTTCAGGAACGGGGCCAATTTCTTTCCATTTTACCTGCAATTCTTTCAACTCATGCGAGGCCTTCTCCCATTCCTTACTGTCTTTAAGTTCAACTGCCCGATTGACGATTTCAGTTTTCAGTTGCAGATTCTTGGTACGCTCTTCATCTAATTTCTTGAAGAAAACATTCTTGTTGTGAAAAAATGCCTTAAAAGCGTTCCAGAATTTTTTGTTTACCTCACGAATTTTTGCCCGGGGCACACCGCCAACCGATTCCCATTGCTTTTGTAATGCAATAATGTCCTTAGTCTTCAAATTCCATTCTTTGATCCGGTCAGTTTGAAATGCTGCAAACACAGCAACTTCCTCATTGATCCTTTCCTTCGTCTGAAGATTATTTTGCAATTCATGCTGCAGATTGACCAGCGCGGCATCGCGTTTAGCATAAATGGCGTCAGAGGCAGCCTTGAACTTTAGCCATATCGCATCTTTGTCTTCCAAAGGCACAGGGCCGATGTAGCGAAACTCATTATGCAGTTCATTCAATTCCTTTACCGCTTCACTAATCCTTTCTTCAGATAAAAGGCGTTCGGCCCGTGCACACAGTTCTTGTTTAACCTCTAGGTTTCGTTTACGATCCAGTTCCTTCAGTTCAAAGTAAATGCTACGTTGATCATAGAAGCGATCTACTAATGCGTTATAGTTTGCCCACAGAGTCTTAAGCTGAGATTGCGGAACCTGACCAACAGCCTTCCATTCTTTCTGAATATCTTTAAAAAGACGTAATGAGTGTTCTGTGTCTTCACCGTCAGCAAGTTGCCGGAGGCGCTCCAATAGATTGGTCTTTGTTTGGAGATTATTGTTCTTCTGCTCCTCTATCTCACGGAAATGGCGCTGACGATTATCACGAATTGACTTAAGATAGATTTCAAACGCGCTGTCCCACTCATCTCCTTTATATTCAAAGTCTTCTTCAATGCCGTTATCCAACTTAAAACGTGCCAGTGCTTCCGCTCGTTCGCGGTGACGGATTTCATCAAATAGCGGCTTGATCTCGCGGATGAGCTCATCTGCTTTTTTGAAATCGTTATTGGCTGCTGCTTCTTTTAGAAGTCCGACAAAGTCTTGCTTACTAAAACCGGTATAATCAACGGGTTTAAGTTCGTCATGCAAATCAATGGTCAGTTCTTTCTCATCAACCGTCTCAAAGCCATGCCTATGACTATCGTCCAAAACAGTCGACCCATTAGTATTTGGCAATTCTGTGCCTACAATGACTGCCTCTTTGTCTTCGTGCATCTCACTCCCGTTTTCCATCACGTTTTATAAATTGTAAAAATACCTAAAATGATTCAATTCATCGTCGGGTCTACAGGGTAATTCGAGTACATAGAAAAACGCCCGCCCATCTCTTGTAGTGTTTTCTTCCACATTAATTCCGGCTCTGTTTCAAAAATCAACTCTTTCGATACTTGCCCACTCACAATCCATGAATTTAATTTCAATTCCTCCTCCAATTGTCCAGGCGACCACCCGCTGTATCCCAGAAAAAACTTTATTTCGCTCGACTGTAGCTGCCCCGTTTCTAATTTGGAAATTAGTTGATCAAACTCACCACCCCAGTATATTCCATCTACTACTTCAACGGCGCCATCAATATTGGGGCAACTATGAATGTAGTGCAATGTATCTTGTTGAACGGGTCCGCCAATATCCACTGGGTTTTCGAACTGTTTTAAATCCTGAATCAACTCTCCAAGCTTGGATAATGAGGGCTTGTTTAATATAAATCCAACGGTTCCTTCGTCATTATTTTCGCAGAGAAGAATAATTGTCCTCTCAAAATTCGGATCTGGCAAATATGGCTCAGAAACAAGAAGCCGGCCGGCCTTTGGCTTCAGTTTATTTGAGTAATCGAAAAAATCCATAGTTGTTCGTAAAAACGTCAGTAAATTGCTGAAGGTTCGACGATATTTTAAAGTTGAGTGAACCCAAAAATTTTCCAAATCAAACTTTTTTTTACATCAACACCAACTCTTTTGAAATCAATAGCTGATATACGAAAAGATTACTCCAAATCCACGCTTGAAATAGGTAGTATAAATAAAGACCCTATCCTGCAATTTGGGCTATGGTTCGATGAAGCTCAGGCTTCTCAGGTGTCCGAACCAAATGCTCTCACGTTATCTACGGTATCTGAGAACGGAAGGCCTTCTGCTCGTATAGTTTTGCTAAAAGGCGTCGAGAGTGGAAAATTTATTTTCTATACTAACTATCAAAGTGCCAAAGGAAAAGAGCTGGAGCAAAACCCGGCGTGCGCCCTCACCTTCTTCTGGCCTGAATTAGAACGCCAGGTTCGCATTGAGGGATTTGCTTCGCGAACGGATATCACTTCATCAGAAAAATACTTTCAAAGCAGGCCACGCGAAAGTCAGGTCGGTGCATGGGCATCGCCTCAGAGTGCAATCATTTCTGGAAGGGAAATTCTCGAAAGCCGGGTCGATGAAATAAGAAAAAAATTTGAAGGAGTAGAAAAATTACCTAAGCCCAATCAATGGGGAGGTTTTGAAGTTGATCCTGTCCAAATTGAATTTTGGCAAGGCCGCCCAAATCGGCTGCATGACAGAATCGCGTTTCTAAAAGTGGATGGCAAATGGCAAGCACATCGCCTTGCTCCCTGATTTTGCGGAGTGGATTGTTATATTAAATCGAAGAGATTTTTTACACCAAGGTATCTCCTCACAGTAAACCCTTCACCATACTTTGTGCCAATAGCATTTCCCATTTCCTGACCATGAGACTCTATCAATTTCATAAAGCTCGGACTGGAAATAAAGGTCTCCGGCTCTTTGCTTTGCGGATCAAAGAACTGAGATTTATAAGCACGGAGCGCTTCTAATTTCTTTTCCCAAAAGTCGGAGACATCGACTACAAGATCGGGATGAATGTATTGGCTTTGAATAAAATGATAAACCGCTTTAGGGCGCCATGGCGACTGAATCTTGCCTTGGTCTTTAGTTTCCACTTTTACAAGCCCTGCCAAAAAAGAAGATTCGTAGACCAGCTCCGCAGCCCGGCCATGGTCCGGGTGACGATCGTGGGTTGCGTTTGTTAAAATGATTTCGGGCTGGCATTTGCGTATAGCGGCCACCACTCTTAATTGGTCTTCTTCGGAGTTTTTGAAGAACCCGTCTCTTAGTCCAAGGTTTTCCCGAACTGTTAGGCCAAGTATCTTTGATGACGCTGCTGCTTCCTGGTCGCGGATTTGTGCTGTGCCACGGGTGCCAAGTTCTCCTCTGGTAAGATCGACTACACCAACTTTCAGGCCCATCGAAATATGCTTGGCAATAGTTCCGCCGCAGCTTATTTCCGCATCATCGGGGTGTGCAGCGAGTACCAGAATATCTATTTTCATCACTTATTTCGCTAGAATCTCTGTTTCCTTCTCTGATAGGAATTTTTCGGCATCTAAGGCACCCATACATCCGGTACCAGCCGCGGTAATTGCCTGGCGGTATATCCTGTCGGCAACATCTCCCACAGCAAATACGCCTTCTACATTTGTTCTGGTCGAGCCACCTTCTACTTTCAAATAACCAGCTTCGTCCATGTCAAGTTTACCCTTGAAAATATCAGTGTTTGGCTTGTGGCCGATCGCGAGGAAGAAACCCTGAACCGGAATTACTTTCTTTTCTCCATTAGTGATTACGCGTACCGCATTTACTCCGCTTTCGTCACCCAAAATTTCTTCTGTTTCAGTATTCCAATGGATCTCGATGTTGGGGGTATTCATAACGCGATGTTGCATGATTTTGGAGGCGCGCATTTCGCTTCGTCTGACAATCAAATGGACTTTCGTACAAAGCTTTGAAAGATAAGTTGATTCTTCTGCAGCAGAATCGCCTGCACCAACTACAGCAACTTCTTTGCCCCGATAAAAATAGCCGTCACAAACTGCACATGCAGACACACCACGGTTAGCGTAATGTTCTTCCGATGGTAATCCCAGATATTTTGCCGTAGCACCAGTCGCTATGATCAAAGACTCCGCTTCTACTATTTGTTTTTCATCTACTGTTACTTTCAGTGGGTAAACTGAAAAATCGACAGCAGTAACTAATCCATAATTAACCTTAGTGCCAAATCGCTCCGCTTGTTTTTGCAAGTCTATCATCATTTGCGGGCCATTAATTCCGTCAGGGTATCCCGGAAAATTTTCTACATCATTAGTTGTTGTCAATTGGCCACCTGGCTGACCACCAGTGTAAAGCACCGGAGTCAGTCCGGCACGTGCAGCGTATATAGCGGCTGTATATCCGGCAGGACCGGAGCCGATGATTAAAACCTTCACTTTTTCAGAATTGTTCATACTTTTTCCATTTGGACAAAAAAAGGTCTCAACTGATTGAGACCCGAATTTCTATTAATTCAATTCATTTTTAACCCAGGTAAGGCTTCAAGGCCTTGCTCCTGCTGGTGTGGCGCAGCCTGCGGATGGCTTTCTCTTTGATCTGACGAACCCGCTCTCTGGTTAAACTGAATTTCTCGCCAATCTCTTCCAACGTCATTGCATGCTCGCCATTGAGGCCAAAATACAAAGTGATTACATCCGCTTCGCGCTGTGTCAAAGTTGATAGCGCACGTTGCACTTCTCTGCGCAAAGAGTCGGTCATCAAGCCCGAATCAGGGGTCTCTTCACTATCATTTTCAAGAACGTCAAGCAAACTGTTTTCTTCGCCCTGAACAAACGGTGCATCCATGGATACATGACGGCCAGAAATTTTCATAGTATCAACCACTTCTGCAGTTGTTACTTCCAAGACTTCCGCAAGCTCTTCCGGAGAAGGCTCACGTTCATATTTTTGTTCTAACTCAGAAAATGTTTTTGATATCTTATTTAAAGAGCCAACTCGATTCAGCGGCAAGCGTACAATACGTGATTGTTCTGCCAACGCCTGAAGAATCGACTGCCGAATCCACCACACTGCGTATGAAATAAACTTAAAACCGCGAGTCTCATCAAATCTTTGTGCAGCTTTAATCAAACCCAGATTACCTTCATTAATTAAATCGCCAAGGGAAAGCCCTTGATTTTGATACTGCTTGGCTACAGACACAACAAAGCGCAGATTGGCTTTGGTTAGTTTTTCAAGGGCAATTTGATCACCTTCTTTAATACGCTTTGCCAACTCCACTTCTTCATCGGGCGTAAGCAGGTCCACTTTTCCAATCTCTTGCAAATACTTATCCAGCGACTGGCTTTCGCGGTTGGTAATCTGTTTGCTGATCTTAAGTTGTCTCATCGGATTCTATACAATCGTTTAATCAAACACGTGAAATTTATAAATAAGTTCCAGAAAAAATCAAGATACTCTCTCAGAAATATCAAAAAACAATCGTGCCAATTAGTTAGGCAGCGGGTGTCTCTTCCTGTTTAGATGCTTTTGGCAACAAAACCTTACGAGATAACCTGAATTTGCCTGTTTTTTTATCGACTTCTATCAATTTCACCTTCACTTCTTCACCAACCTGGAGCACGCCATCCATTGTTTCGAGGCGTTCCCATTTGATCTCTGAAATATGAAGCAATCCGTCTTTGCCTGGCATAAATTCTACAAATGCACCGAATGGCATTATTGATTTTACCACACCAGAATAGACTTCGCCAACTTCAGGAACGGCTACGATTGCCTTCACTCGTTTTACAGCAGCATCCATTACGGTTTGGTCAGTAGCAAAAATGTTCACCAAGCCTTTGTTGCCAACTTCTTCAATCACTACAGTGGCGCCGGTAGTCTTTTGTATGTCTTGCACTACTTTTCCACCAGGACCGATTACTGCACCAATCAAATCTTTGTCGATGGTGATTGTTATCGCACGGGGAGCATGAGGTTTCAAATCAGGTTTGGGAGCCGTGAGCGACTTCTTCATTTCGTTAAGAATATGCAAACGTCCCTCCTTTGCCTGATGCAATGCTTCACTCAATACTTCATATGTAAGTCCATCAACTTTCAAATCCATCTGGCAAGCGGTGATCCCTTTTTCAGTACCGGTAACCTTAAAATCCATGTCACCCAGATGATCTTCATCACCTAAGATATCTGAAAGGATTGCGTATTTCTTGGTTGTGCTGTCTGAGATCATACCCATAGCAATCCCGGACACAGGAGCTTTGATTTGAATACCAGCATCCATTAAAGCAAGTGAGCCTGCGCAAACCGTAGCCATTGAGGATGAACCATTCGATTCCAAAATATCAGATACTACCCGGATGGTGTACGGGCTTTCGTCCATATTTGGCAGCACTTGTTTGAGCGCGCGCATTGCCAAATTACCATGACCCACTTCTCTGCGACCTGGGCCACGGTTGGGTTTTACTTCACCTGTAGAAAAGCCTGGGAAGTTATAATGGAGAATGAATTTGTTGTTGCCATCAAACATTGCTCCGTCGATCATCTGCTCATCCAGTTTTGTTCCCAATGTGGCAGTTGTCAATGATTGTGTTTCGCCACGTGTAAATATGGCTGATCCGTGAGCTGAAGGAAGGTAATCTACTTCAGACCAGATCGGTCTGATCTCTGTTGTCTTACGGCCATCTAATCTCACTTTTTCGTTGAGTACTAAATCGCGGCAAGCCTTCTTCTGAATTTCCTTATAGTATTTCTTAACTAGGTCTTTATTAACAGTGGTGTCCTCAGGCAAAGCACCAATGTATTCCTCCACTATCTGTCCGAAAAGCTCTGAGCGGTCATGCTTGCTGGTCAATTGCTTTCTCGCAACTGCGTAAACTTTATCATACAAAAGCTTATGAAGCTCTACACGGAAATTCTCATCCTTTACTTCGTGCTCGTATGTCCTTTTTTGCGTTTTGCCAACAGCTTGCGTCAACTCGATTTGCAATTGGCACTGGGCTTTGATGGCTTCGTGAGCAAGCTTTAGGGCTTCCAGCATATCGTTTTCACTGATCTCCTTGCACTCGCCTTCTACCATTAGAATGTTTTCAATAGAAGCGGCAACAATGAAGTCAAGGTCAGCCTTGTTTTTTTGCTCTAATGTAGGACTGATAATGTACTGACCATCAACACGTGCAACACGTACTTCTGAAATAGGGCCTTGAAACGGAATATCTGAAACTGACAATGCAGCCGAAGCGGCAAATGCAGCTAATGAATCAGGCAATGCATTGTGATCACCTGAAATCAGTTGGATGTTCACCTGTGTTTCAGCATGGTAATCGTCTGGAAAAAGAGGACGAATAGCACGGTCAACCAAACGGCTGATCAATATTTCGTAATCCGAAAGCCGGCCTTCGCGTTTTAAAAAGCCTCCGGGGATTTTTCCGGTCGACGCAAATTTTTCCTGATAGTCAACAGACAATGGAAGAAAATCTGCACCTTCTTTATGTTCTACATTTGCCACAACTGTAGCAAGAAGCATTGTATTACCCATGCGCAGCACAACCGAACCATCGGCTTGGCGTGCAAGTTTACCTGTCTCAATAGTGATTTCGCGGCCATCGGGCAGCTTACAGGTTTTTGAAATTACGGTTGGTTTCATAATAAGTGGGTGAAGCCGATTGAATCGACTTCGGGTTTAAATAAAAGCGAAAAGGGAACCTTTCTTTGGGTTCCCTGTAATGCTTGTGAAAAAATTATTTTCTAAGATCTAGCTCCGTAAGGATAGCGCGATATCTTTCAATATCAGTTCGCTGGAGGTAATTTAGTATTCTCTTGCGCTGGCCTACCAGCCTGAGCAGCCCCTGCTGCGTAGAATAGTCTTTTTTGTTAGTCTTCAAGTGCCCGGTCAAATAGTTAATTCTATGAGTAAACAGGGCAACTTGCGATTCTGGAGAACCGGTGTCGGCTTTCTTTTTAGCAAACCCGTGTTTGCTGAATAACTCTTGTTTTACGGCTGCGGTAAGGTACATCTGCTTTAAATTTTGCTTTTTATCCTTTTTTAATCGCGCAAAAATATGACAAACCTGAAGAATTTCCAAATCAGGCGGTCTTGGATTTTAATTTGAAAGCTAGCTTAAAGCGCTGTCTAAGCTTATCAATCATGACATTGTAAAAATCGGCATCAAAAAGTCGGGCATCGGCACGCGCCTGACGCAAGAAAAGCAGTCCAATCGCAAACAGAATGGCATTAGACATCCACATACCCACAAGTATAGGAAGTGCTTCTGAGCGAGCCCATTTTTCACCCATGAGGCTCAGAATATAAAAAATGATGAAGAATAATATGGAAGCAAGCACGGGCACCCCCAGCCCGCCTTTTTTAATAATCGCTCCCAATGGAGCTCCAATCAAAAACATGGCAATACAGGCAATGGAATTAGCTATGATTTTATGCCATTGAATTTCAAACACGCGGTACTCATACCGATAGCTTTCAATATTGGTATTCAAATTTTGAATTTGGCTTTTAGCCATCCGCGCCCTATTGATAGCACTCGTTATGATCATTCCATTGGTTTCCCAGTTAAATAAGCTGTCTGACATTTTTATATCCCTTGGCCTAATCGTTTGGGGAACACTGATCTTTCTGGTCGCAGACAATCCAGCGCTAGGTGGCAGTTCATAACGCAGTGGAGGGGCTGCTTTGGTTGTATCTTTTCGACGGGCATTGTTGAGTGAGTCTTTACTGCGTTTGAAGGCTTTTAACTCTTTTGGCATAACCACCGAATCTTTTTTAAAATGAAAATTGAAGAAAGAAGCTTGCATGTTATAAATACCCAATTGCTGCCCCTTTATTTCTTTGTTTACCGAATCCATATCCAATTGCAACTCGGCCATATTTCGCATGATGCGATTACTGGCAAACCATTTCTTATCCGTTCGGTTAAGCCCGAATGACGATAAGTCAAAAACAATTTCGGTCTTATCAAATTTTGTTTTACTAAAAGTCTCATCCGAAGGGTTTCCTCCTCCGCTCATATCCTGACTAGAACCCTCTTCATAATTATATCCTCTGAAAAGTTCAAGCTTGAGGTATCGTTCGTTAAATATTGTAAGCATACGGCCAGAGTCGGCAATGGTCACTTGCTTGTTTCCATTTCGTCCGCGATGATCATAGATAATTACATCTTTTAAAGTGATTCCGTCGGGGTATTTTTTAGAGACCTTAATGCTGATATCAGGTATACCGCTGTAAAAAGCACCTTCACGCAGGTCGAGGCCGGGTTTCTTTTGCTTGATGTCGTACAATAAGCTGTAGGTTTCAAGCGCAGCTTTAGGAACCATGTAATTATTGGCGAGGTAGGCTACGTAGGTAATCAATAGGGTGAAGACAAAAATCGGCGCCAGACTTCGTACCATTGAGATGCCGAGGCTCTTTACAGCCGTAAGTTCAAAATGCTCTCCCAAATTTCCGTAGGTAATCAAGGACGAAAGAAGTACGGCCAGCGGCAATGCCAGTGGCGTCATGGAAACAGCAAAGTAAAAAAGCAACGTACCGATCACATCCCACCCCAGGTCTTTACCGATGATGTCGTCAAAATACTTGAGCATGTTCTGCAGCAACAGTATAAAGACAACAACCAAGAAGGTGAGCACAAATGGGCCCAGAAATGATGATAAAATGAGTTTATCTATTTTCTTCATTGCAAGGCAAATGTAACGCAAAAACGAAGCCAGAAAATAAAACGAATTAGCCAATGGTCTTATTGGCACCCCTTTGATTGTGCCCTTTTGAATTTATTTAGCAAATTTACTTTATGACTTCAATGCGCGGCGTCTTTCTCGGATTCGCACTCTTTGGAATTTGTTCTGCAGCAGTTTCGCAACATGAAAAGAAGAATGCGAGCTATTATTTTCAAAAGGGTGAAGAAGCAATGGATGCGCAATCTTACAAGACGGCCTTGGCGCATTTCAATGAATGTCTAAGGCTCGATCCGTATTTTACAGAAGCCTATTATTCGAGAGCGCATGTGCGCGAATCTCTTGGCGACACAAAAGGTGCGATGACTGATTTTAGCATATACCTTGAATCAAAACCTCAAAATACTGATGCTCTTTTTTCTCGTGCACTTTTGAGATATCAACAAGCGCAGTGGGCAACAGCGCGTGAAGATTTTTTACAGTTGCTCACGGCGCCTCCCGGCGAAACCAAGTCCTTATTCTTTGCAATAGACAAGGAAAGTGGCAGTCCCGTTGCGTCTACTCAAAGTAACATGACCTCGTCTGTGCTGAATTACCTTGGGCTTGTGGATACGAAGATGAAGGATTACAAACGGGCTGTCCAGTATTTAGACTCTGCAATTAAACTTGACCCGAAAAATCCGGAGTTTTTCATTAACCGTGGATGGGCTCGGCAGGAAATGTACGATACGTTGAAGGCGATTGCGGATTACCAAAAAGCGCTGGTACTCAATCCTGAAGGAAGCCTTGCCCGCCATAATCTTGCAGTACTTTCGGCTAAAAAAGGAAACCTAAAGGAGATGGAAAAACTATTGACCGAAGCGATTGAGCGTAATCCGCAAGAGGCCCACTTTTATACAGCACGTGCCATCAATTATACTGCGCAAGGTGATCTCACAAAAGCAATGACAGATTATAACTCTTCAATTCATTTGGATCCCAACAACCCCGATATCTGGCTAAGGCGTGGTCTATTGAAAGAAAAGACAAAAGATCTAAATGGAGCCCTTGCTGACTTAACCGAATCCATCAAAATTAAAGATGATAATGCGCAGGCCTGGGTGCAACGAGGTAATTTAATGATGAAGCTCAATCGGGCAAAAGATGCTCATGAAGATTATACCATAGCAATTACACACCTTCCGGAATTCGGATATGCATACCATTGCCGCGCTCTGGCTCAGCAACGTCTCGGCGACTTGAAGGCAGCTTGTGAGGATATGAAAACAGCTCAAAGCTTTGGCATAAAGCTGGACACCAAAGAGCTGTCTGAGGTGTGTAAATAAATCAATCTTGGCACCGTAATTGATTCCCTGACTAACTTTACGAAAAAACGCTTTGAGAAAATTTCTTCGCTGGTCTATTATTGTCCTTGTCTCATTATTCGTACTGGTCGTTGCACTGATTGGTCCGGTAGATTTTGCTCCACTAAAAGAGCGACCATTCTATCAACGAACCATGCTGCAGCTGGACACTTTCAAGCCGGCAATACATTCACCAAAAACGAAACTAAAGGCAGGCTGGTCGGCAATCAATATTACCCCAAAGTCGCGAATGCCTATGGCTGGCTATGCTCCTCGTAACCACTTCAATTCAGTTCATGATTCTGTTTATGTTCGCATTTTAGTAATCGATAATGGAAGTATCCCCTGCATCTTTGTTAGTGCTGATCTGCTGCTCTTCCCTCCCACTTTAAAAGATAAAATCGTACAGCGAATCAGCCCAAATCGATTTCTATATTTTTCGGCAACACATGCTCACAGTAGTCTAGGCGCGTGGGATGATAGCATTATAGGAAACTTGATTCTTGGTAGTTATAATGAACCTTGGCTCGACAGCCTGACGAGTAAAATTATCTCGAGAATAGATTTGGCTTTAGCTCAGCTGCAGCCGGCTTCATTAAATTACTTTGAGGCTGATGCCAATGAATACGTTGAAAACCGACTTGCGCCTGAACATGGTCAGACAGACGGAAAAATTCGCGGGTTAAAAATTACCAGAGCCGACGGCAGTAAGGGCTTGTTAGCGAGTTATAGTGCTCATCCCACCAACATCAGTCACTTGAGCCTTGCACTTTCGGGAGATTACCCAGCCGCCCTTGTAAGAAAAGCGGAGCAAAAAGAGTTTCGCTTTGCCATGTTTACGGCCGGAATGGTTGGCAGTCACCGGGTAAAAGGGATACCTGAAACTGAATTTGCCCAATGTGATACACTGGCTGATAAGCTTTTAAAGAAAATTCGAACTGCGAAAAACTTTGCCGTTAATGACTCTGTGGAGATTTCAACCGCAACAATTCCTGTTGAGTACGGACCATCACAATTGCATGTGCTTCAGAAATACAAAGTGAGAGACTGGGTGTTTCGCGGCCTTTTTTCTCCATTGAAAGGTGAGATTACTTATTTAAAAATAGGGGACATTATTTTACTAGGGATGCCATGCGATTTCTCTGGTGAGATATTTGTGCGTGATGGGCTTGGTGCAATTGCCGAAAGTCACGACCAAAAGCTATTCATTACCAGTTTCAATGGTCAATATGTTGGCTACATCACGTATGATGAATACTACGGCCATTCTGAGCAAGAAGAAGTTATGGCCATGAATTGGGTTGGTCCCTATTACGGAGATTACTTTTCGCAGATCACGAAAAAGATTCTTTCAAAAAGCAAGTAGCTATTTTGCCGGTCTTCTCTTAAAAAACTTCTTTCGTCCGCTGGGGTTCGGTTTTTTGGGATGAGCACTTCTGCTTTCGGGGCTATATTCAAATGAAGTGCCTATGTCTTCGGGTAGCGGTGTCTTGGTGATTTCCTTCCCTATCAGTTTTTCGATTTGAAAAAACCTGCGTTGGTCATGTTCATTAATAAATGTAATTGCGTGACCGGTACTTTCTGCCCGAGCTGTCCTTCCTATCCGGTGAATGTAATCCTCAGGATCGGGAGGCACATCATAATTGATCACCAAACCAATACCTTCCACATCAATACCCCTCGAAAGCACATCGGTGCCTATAAGCAGCTTGAGTTTCTTGTTTTTAAATTCCCGTAAAATCTCTTCACGCTCTGTCTGTTCAAGGTCAGAGTGAATAGCTTTTAGTGGTAAGCCAATCTTTGGCAGTAAGCGCCCTAGCTGCTTTACCTTTTCTTTAGTAGACGCAAAAATCAAAATACTGGAGTAATCGGAGTCTTTGAGAAGTTTCGTTGCCAGTTTTTCTTTTTGATCATCACGCACCAGGTATGCTTCCTGTACAATACCTTCGGCAGGCTTCGAAATTGCAATGTTTACCTCCTGTGGGTTACGCAAAATCCGGTTGGCGAGCGTACGAATCCGCGGTGGCATGGTTGCTGAGAAAAATAACGTCTGCTTTGTTTCAGGTAGTGCTTTGATAATCCGCACGATGTCGTCATGAAATCCCATGTCAAGCATACGATCAGCCTCGTCGAGTACCAAATGTTGCACGTACTTTAGGTCAATAACTCCCGACGCCAGTTGAGCAATCAATCTGCCGGGCGTAGCAATAATTATATCCACGCCAGCTTCGAGTGCCTTCCTTTGCTGATCCCATGTAGCGCCATCACCGCCACCATAGATTGGAATAGAACTTACCCCGGTGAAATACGCAAATCCTTCTACCTGCTGGTCAATTTGCTGAGCCAATTCGCGCGTTGGCGCAATGATCAGCGTATTCAAATGTCGATGATCAGAGTTAATAATGTTGTTTAAGATAGGTAATAGATAAGCAGCCGTTTTTCCAGTGCCGGTCTGAGCGCAAGCTATTAAGTCATGTTTTGCTGAGATAAGCGGAATGGCTTGCTCCTGTATGGGAGTTGGCTTATCATAGCCCATTGATGACAGGCCATCTTGCAAGCGTGCATCAAAGTGAAAGTCTTCAAAAGTCAAGGCAGGGGTAGTTACGCGATTAAATTATCGTGCAAGTTAAAAAAGAAAACCGTAAAGATGAGACTAGCGATTACGAAGGCTTATCTGTCAGCTATTAGCCTTTTCCTTTCTTTCCATATTTTTTTCGCATGGCTAAACTGTGCACCAATTTCTTTAGGAGCTCATAATACAAGGCCACGTAAAGAAAGAGAGTCATCAGCCAGATTACAGTGAGGTTGAAATAAAGCGTATCAAATTTCTTCCCAGCAAAGTATTTTATCGGGATGTAAAAATTATCGCGGAAGTCGAGCCAATGATTGGGTCTGTTTTCATTGAAATATATTGGGTAAATCTTCTGAACAAGTTCACCATCCCATTCAACAATACGCATGGGGCTTTGTGTATTCTCCACCATGGTAGTCACCGCATCGTTTTGGTATTTCATTTTCAACTTATCAAAAGCGGCTTTCTTTTCTTCACCGTCGGTGAGGCTCATCATCAATTTCTCTTTGTCGTCTTGCGCTTTGCGATAGCGAATAGAGTAATATTCTTTTAGTGTGCGAAGAAATTGATTTGTCTTTAAATAAACTGTTGAATCGAATTTCCTCACCCTGAGTCCATTAATTTCTGGAAGTTCTTTCCCGACCAATTCCGACTCGCGGGTTAGTTCATTATGAAGCAAGTTTAACGTCTTATTCACTTTACTTTCTTCTCTGTCGTCGTGCCAGCCTTGCGGATGATTGATAACATAAGCTAACCCTGACTCTAATGTTGGAATATAATAGCCACGTTTGTATTCAGCCATTGCTCGTTTTCGATCAAGCTGATAAAACTGTTTTTCAAGCGGGTTGTCTTTGAATTGAGTCACCATGTACGCTTCGAATGCCCATCGTGACGCCATTAGCTCACCTAGTAATGGGATGCCATTGGGCGTGCCAACCTTCGGGTTGAATTTATCGAAACTGATAACGACCCCACTGAGTAGTAATTGAGGAATGATAAGGATCGGAATCAGAATATAAATAGTAACTGCCGAGTCGAATGCGGAAGAAATATTAAGTCCAAGCAAGTTCGCAAAGCAAGAACACGAGAACAATATTAGCCAATAGCGCATTTCACTGTAAGGAATCTGGAGAAGTAAGTTGCCTACTAAAATGAACATAAAGGTTTGCAGCCCCGAGAGCGTAAACAAAATGAACACCTTCGAAACAAAATAGCTGCTTCTGCTGAGGTGCAGAAATTGCTCTCGTTTTAAGATCTTTCGATCTCTGAAAATCTCCTCAGCACTTACAATTAAACCAACGAAGAGCGCCACCACAATGCTCATAAAAAAATACACAGGAATGTTGGCGTTATCGAAGAATGTGTACTTGGGATTTTCTACGCCCACTGCGTCATAGTATTTCACAAAATACCCGATGAACAATGCCAGAAGCGGTGTAAGTATTAAATTAATTGTTACGTATTGCCTGTTGGCCAATTTCGATTTTACATCGCGCAGCGTAAACACGATCAATTGCTGAAACCAGTTTGGAATCTTCTGCACAGCCGGCAGCGCCTCACTGATCTCTTCGATCTTAGGGATTTTAATTTTTTGTTTAAAGTATTGATACCATTGACCAGGTGAGACTTTACGTGTGTGTGTAAAACGTCCGTATTCGTTTACAACCCGCGTTTCGATGATATTAAAAATTTGCTCCGGGTTGATATTACCACATTCGGGACAAGCTCCCGGAGTCTTATTGGCTGCATTGATAATCTCTTGGAAATAGTTGACTGACTCTGCTGGGTTGCCATAATAAATCTGAAAGCCGCCAAGATCCAGAATCAAAAGAGCGTCAAACATTTTAAAAATATCTGAAGACGGCTGATGTATAACAACAAAAATCATTTTGCCGCGCAGCGTCAATTCCTTCAGCAAGTCCATGATATTTTCAGAATCGCGCGATGAAAGCCCTGACGTCGGCTCATCAACAAAAAGTATAGTAGGTTCGCGCAACAATTCCAATCCGATGTTCAACCGTTTTCGTTGACCTCCGCTAATGGTTTTTTGTAAGGGCGATCCAACCTTTAGGTCTTTAATTTCTGAAAGTCCAAGATTGCTTAACACACGATCTACTACCTTAATTATTTCCTCATGTGAGTAATGACCAAAACACAGGCGAGCTGAGTAATATAGGTTTTCATAGACTGTAAGATCATCCATTAACAGATCGTCCTGCGGAATAAAACCAACGACCCCTTCCACTTTTTCAGGATGATCGTGAATATTTATACCGTTGACGAGCACACGGCCGCTCGATGGCTTCTCCGTGCCGTTGAGCACATTCAACAGAGTTGACTTGCCCGAACCGCTCCCGCCCATAACTCCAATAAGTTTCCCACCGGTTTCGGCAATGCTTACATTTTGTAATCCTGCCCGTCCGCTCTTAAAATGGTAGAATACATGATCGGCAACAAAGCTGATTTTGGTGTCACTCTCTTCGAACAGAAATTTACCTACGACATCACTATAATATACAGGCTCGATTTTCGACCCGCGAATAGTGCTGCCAGTCGGGAATACATCTACCCTTCGTGATTTCAGCGATTGACTGTTGAGATATAATGGCGTGATGCCGAGGTATTTGATGAAGTAAGTCTCGATATCTGTGAGCCGAAGTATGGCGATCATCCCCGAAAGGTTCTTGGCCGTCAAGTGTGGGCCCAAGTGTTCATGAGCATCGGGGCTCTCGTCTATAATCAATATATTCTTGGATGCAAGTTCATCCACATCATGGCCAAGCACAAAAGCACGCATGGCGCGAAAATCCTTGGACGGAATTTTGAGAGCCTCACCTATATAAAAGATCAAATTGCTTTGTCGCTCAGAAAGGTCGTCACCCGCAAAGACAAGTTCGATTATTTTAATAACCAATACCGCCTTTTGTTGCATGGTGAGTGCCTGGTTCACCTTGCGTGCAATTTGGATAATCTGCGCCCAGTCGTCTACAAATTCCTGAGTTGCCTCATCAACATTGGTCAGTTGGTTAGAAGCTGGTTTATTCGATTTACAAAAGTCATCAAAGAGAGAAAGATAATACCGAAGGCCGTCCTGATTGAGGTGCAGCGACAGAAATTCTTTAATAATCGAGCGCTCATCTTCAGTAATGCGCTCTTTTGCCACGATGGCAAAAAACTGGATAATCGCTTTTAAAAGTTCCTCACTCATTTATCTTTTCATTTCACACAATCGGACTCAAAATAGGCAAAAAAAAGAGTTGTGTAAAATGAAACCAGCGCGATTCCAAATTTATTTAGTGCTCCTTCTCGCCATCAAGTGAAAGAATATAGCGTGCCATTTTCTCAGCATCCGGCTGCGAGATATCCGCATGAGCTGACATAGGTATTTGCCCCCATACACCAGAGCCGCCTTTGATAATTTTCTCAGCAAGCAGCTTTACGTTAGCTTCAGTAAACTCATACTTCTTGGCAATTTCAGTTTGTGACGGTCCGATGATCTTATTTATCTTATGATGACAGGTTTTACAGTCGCTCGCTTTCACTAATGATTCACCCTGGGCTATAACATCACCTCCAGACGGAGTCACTGCTTCTTCTTTAGGTGTTCCATAATCCTCTGTTGTTGCTGCTTCTTTCTTTGGGCCACAGGCAAAAACAGTCAACATAATTGCAAATCCTATTGACAACTGGTAAATCCTTTTCATGGTTTTTGAATTATAGTAAATTTAGAGACCTAATATCTTTTTGTTGAGTTTCGGATTTTTTCCGGTTGAAGCAAAATCGTCAAATGCTTTTTCGGTAACCCGGATGATACAATCACGAATGCGCTCTGCTCCTTCTTTTGCTCCTTGCTCTGGATGTTTGATGCAACATTCCCACTCAAGCACAGCCCAGCCATCATATCCATACTGTGCAAGCTTTGAAAAAATTGATTTAAAATCCACTTGCCCATCACCCACTGATCGGAACCTGCCTGGCCTGTCAATCCAATCCTGAAACCCTCCATACACTCCGCTCTTTCCTGTGGGATTGAATTCAGCGTCCTTCACATGAAACATTTTAATAAACGAATGATAAAAATCGATGTATTGAAGATAATCCAGTTGCTGCAAGACAAAATGACTCGGGTCATATAAAATATTAGCACGCGAATGTTTACCGGTAGCTTCCCAGAAACGCTCGAACGTAATTCCATCATGCAAGTCTTCGCCCGGATGGATTTCGTAACACACATCTACACCAGCCTTGTCAAAAGTATTTAAGATCGGAAGCCACCGTTTTGCTAATTCCTTAAATCCATCCTCAACCAAGCCAGCAGGCCGTTGTGGCCATGGATAAACTGTATGCCACATTAACGCTCCTGAAAAAGTTGCATGAGCATTCAATCCCAAATTCCTGCTTGCCTTCGCAGCGAGCTTCAACTGATCGACAGCCCACGCCGTACGTTCTTTTGGTTTACCCTGAACATTTTTGGGAGCAAAGCCATCAAACATCACATCGTATGCAGGATGAACCGCTACCAACTGACCTTGCAAATGCGTTGAAAGTTCGGTGATTTGTAATCCGCACGATTCAACGGTTTCCCGGATTTCATCTGCATAGTCTTTGCTATCAGCAGCCTTTCGCAAGTCGATAACGCGGCCATCCCATGTAGGGATTTGCACACCTACAAAACCCAATGACGCTGCCCATTTGCAGATCGACTTGAGATTATTGAACGGAGGCTCATCGCTTAGAA
>Ga0206976_1024_pt1 | contig 48750 bp, 31 predicted proteins | sample Alteio_BWOrgHeat_82_FD_152926 | JGI IMG/M metagenome (GOLD analysis project Ga0206976, IMG submission 152926) | Enriched cells from forest soil in Barre Woods Harvard Forest LTER site, Petersham, Massachusetts, United States -... | ecosystem: Environmental > Terrestrial > Soil > Temperate forest >... | reverse complement strand
TTGCTGACCAAATATCCGGCCTCAAATAATATTGGTGCTCCTTTACCTGGCATAATTACAAAGTGCAGTGAATTTTTGCCGATACTGACTAACGTGTCGATGACTTGACTTTTAGAAAGGCAAGGCTGCACCATTAAAAGTGTTAAAAGCAAATAGGGAATCTTCTTCATGATAAAAGTTGGCAACCTTATAAAGATTGCAAGGTTACTAATTTGACCAATTTAATTTTTCGTAGGTGGCATTTAGACGGATTTGATGATTTGCAACTGGCTCAACGTTCGAGACGCAAATAAGCGAGTTCCCAGTATTGAACACTTCTGTTACGAACTCGAACGTTTGCACAGCAGCTCGAAACCAGAATTCTTCCAAATTCTTTCAAAATCTTCGTTTTCATCTTGGCCGGATATTTGGTCAGCAAAGATGGATTTAATAGAAGCCCAAATGAAACGAGTTTACCTGGGCGAGTTTGAAGAGCTCGTTTTGCTTGTTGTGGCCATGCTCGAAAGCGATGCATATGGCGTAAAAATTACCCACGAAATCACGGATCAAACCAATCGCAGTGTACGACTCAATCAGGTTCATGCCGCCCTTCACCGTCTTGAGGATAAAGGCATGATCAATTCGAAAATGGGAGACCCAACCCCACAAAGGGGCGGCAGGCGCAAACGGATATTCACCATCACTGCGTTTGGCCAGAATACATTGGCCGAGATGAAAACCGTGCGTGCCCACCTTTGGAACTTGTTGCCGTCATCGATGAAAATTGTTGGAGGATGAAACCTTTCATTCCTAAACCATCTCCACCACGCTGGGCCACGAAACTACTACAATGGTATTGTGCTCCACAATTGATTGAAGAAGTACAGGGTGACCTAGAAGAAGAATTTGATTTTAAAATAAAACAAGTCGGCCTAACAAAAGCGCGACTCGACTACGTCAGAAATGTTATCGGATTTATAAAACCGTTTGCGATAAAGAGAAGGAAGTCAACCATAAACAACAACGCCATGTTCAAAAGTTATTTCAAAATCGGGTGGAGGAATTTAAGCAGAAATAAAATGTATAGCCTGATCAATATTGGCGGGTTGGCCGTTGGTATGGCTGTGGTTATGCTCATTGGATTGTGGGTTTATGATGAAGTAAGCTACAATCATAGCCATACCAATTACAGAAATATCGCACAGGTTTACAGACGTTTCACCGAGCCGTTGGAACAAAAAACAATCAGCACGGAATGGCTGCCGCAGCCGATGGCTAAAGTCTTGACTGAAAAATATGGGCATTTGTTTAAGCATATAGTGTTGGTTCGGTCATACTCTGATTATACACTTAGGGTTGGCGAAAGTAGTTTTATCAAGGTTGGTCAATTTATCGAAAACGGGATGACCGACATGTTTTCATTGAACATGCTGAGGGGGAGCAAGGAAAGCCTCAGCGATCAACAAGCCATCATTATTTCCGAATCAACGGCAAAAGCAATCTTTGGGGAAAAGGACCCTATCAACCAAACCGTAAAATTGGACAGCAAAATTGATGCAGTGGTCAGGGGCGTGTATGCTGACATTGCCAAAAATTCTGTCTTCGGCAACATTCAGTTTTTTGCAAATTTTGAGAACCTGAGAGCCAACAACGAAGGCATCAAAGCCAATGAAAATAATTGGGGCCAAACTTCACACTGGATTTATGTACAAACTAAGGACAATGTCAGCGTTGAACGGGCGAGCGAGGCCATGCGGGATTTGTATTTGAAGGATTCTCCGGATGGTTTTAAGGAAGGTGCAAAGAAATATAAAACCAATGTTTGGTTGCATCCGATGAAGGATTGGTACTTGTATTCAGAATTTAAGGATGGTTATCCTATTGCCGGGCGGGTAACTTATGTTTGGTTGTTTGCGATAGTCGGATTGTTTGTCTTGTTGCTGGCATGCATCAACTTCATGAACCTAAGTACTGCGCGAAGCGAAAAAAGAGCCAAAGAAGTCGGCATCAGAAAGGCGATTGGCTCTGTGAAATTGCAGTTAGTCAATCAGTTTTTGAGTGAATCTTTTCTGGTGGTTTTCCTTGCATTGGTCATTGCGCTTGTATTGGTTTCAATGTCACTTTCACCCTTCAACGAATTGGCGGACAAAAGCATCCAATTACCTTTCGATAATATTTATTTTTGGTTATTGTGCTTTGCCTTCTTAACAATAACGTCATTTTTGTCAGGGCTCTACCCGGCTTTTTATCTTTCATCGTTCCAGCCGGTGAAAGTCCTGAAAGGGTCATCTCCTTTGGGAAGGTTTGCTGCACTGCCGCGTAGGATCTTGGTCATTACGCAAGTCAGTGTTTCTGTGGTTTTAATGATCGGAACAATTATTGTTTATCAGCAAATTCAATACGCACAAAATCGGCCCATCGGATATGACCGCAAAGGACTGATCCGAATCCCGATAAAGGACCCCGATTTCAACAAGAGCAAACTGGTAATTCAGAATGAACTATTGGCTAGCGGTTTGGCGAGCAATGTTGGGTTTTCCAGCAGCCCTGTCACAGCGATATGGGATAACTGGGGAGGGTTTACATGGAAAGGTAAAAATCCGGAGGCAGAATCCAGCTTTACTGTTACGTGGACCAACGAAGATTACGGCAAAACGATCCAATGGAAAGTGCTACAAGGCCGGGATTTTTCAAGGGAATTTGGTACAGACGCAGACGTAGTGATTATTAATAAGTCGGCTGCAAAATACATGGGCCTAGAAAATCCAATTGGAGAATTTATTACGCAGGAATCGAACAACAATCAACACCGGCTAATCATTGGGGTGGTAGATGACGTGATTGCAACCAGCCCATATGAATCGGTGCAACCTGGTTTCTATTGGTTAGAAAAAGATGCAAGTAATTTGTGGCAAATGCTGATCAAGCTAAATCATTCGATAAGTACAAAAGAGGCATTATCAAAAATAGAATCGATACAAAACAAACTCGTGCCATCAGCTCCGTTTGTTTATAGTTTTGTCGATGAAGAATATGGAAATAAGTTCAAGGCAGAGCAACGATTAGGGAGGTTAGCTTCATTGTTTGCAATACTTGCAATATTTATTTCATGTCTTGGTTTGTTTGGGTTATCATCATTCATTGCCGAACAAAAGACAAAGGAAATCGGTATCCGAAAAGTCCTCGGAGCCTCTGTGGCAACCCTCTGGCGGATGTTGTCGAAAGATTTTGTGGTGTTGGTTTTACTCTCTTGCTTTATTGCCGTCCCTATCTCCTATTATTTCTTAACCAATTGGTTGAAGACTTATCAATATCATACCGAAATCTCCTGGTGGGTTTTCGCCTTGTCGGGAATGGGTGCGCTGGCGATTACCATCGTTACAGTAAGTTTTCAGGCAATCAAAGCAGCGATGGCAAACCCAATAAACAGTTTACGGAGCGAATGATTTAGCATGAACCCAACCAACTCCAATCCATCTCCACCTCGCTGGGCCACGCGCTTGCTCCGCTGGTATTGCGCACCACATTTGGTGGAAGAAGTACAAGGGGATCTGGAAGAAGAATTTGATTTTAAAGTGAAACAAGTTGGCATTGCAAGAGCCAAGCTTGAATATATCAGAAATGTAATTGGATTTATAAAACCATTTGCAATAAGAAGAAAGAAATATCTATCAACTAAATCTTCAACTATGAGCATGTTCACGCATTACGCCACTGTTGCCTTTCGCAATGTGGTTCGACAAAAGACATTCTCTGCAATCAACATTGTTGGGCTTGCCCTTGGAATGACCTGTTGCTTGTTTATTTTTCTGTGGGTAGGTGATGAGAAATCTGTTGATAATTTTCATGCCAACGGAAGTCAACTGTACAATATCTATCAAACAGTGGCCAGGAATGGGCAAACCACAGGAGTCTATAGTACCCCATCTGTGCTGATCTACCAAAATCTCAACGCAAAAAAAAAGGGCGAAATCACTGGGGTCAACCTTGACGACTTCAAACAGGCTGTCCCTGAAATCAAGAAAATAAATTGGTATGCCACTGGTTATGAACTGCCGTGGGGACATTCGGAAACTTTTCAGGTAGGCGAAAAAATTCAAAAGTTTGACGGTTCGCGGGCAGGAAAAGACTTCTTTACGATGTTCAGTTATCCAATCATTGCTGGAGATGCCAACGCCGCCCTGCACGATATAAGCAGCATTTCCATCTCACGGAAAATGGCAATATTCTTTTTTGGCTCGCCCAAGGAGGCCATCGGTAAAAGTATTCGCTACGAAAATAAGTTCGATTTTGTCGTAAATGCTGTCTTTGAAAACATCACTTCGCATAGCTCGCTGACATTTGATTTTCTTATCAACTGGGATTCGCATATCAAGCAATTGGAACAGGCCTCACCGATCATCCTCACCACACTTGAGTTGGAGGAGAACGCCGATATCGTCCAAGTGGAAATTAAACTGAATCATTTTCTGCAGTCGAGGCTTGACAAAAACGATCCTGAAAAAATTAGCGTTGGCCTCAAATCTTACGGGGAAAAATATTTGAATTCCACTTTCTTAAATGGAAAACCACAAGAAGGGCGCATGATCTACGTTCGGATTTTTACGGGAGTCGCAGTTTTTATTTTAATCATTGCCTGCATCAATTTCATGAACCTGGCCACTGCACGATCCGTCAAGCGGGCAAAAGAAGTGGGTGTGCGTAAAGTAGTCGGCTCGTCGCGATTCAGCTTGGTGAGTCAATTCTTTGGCGAATCGTTGCTTCTGTCTTTTTTGTCGCTTTTCGTTTCCATTGCACTGATTCAAATTTTCCTTCCTTTCTTCAATGCCCTTGCCAGCAAGCAAATCGCCTCCCCCATATCGGTACCCTCCTATTGGGCTGCATTGATCGGCATGGCATTGTTTACCGGATTGATTGCTGGAAGTTACCCCGCACTTTATCTTTCCTCACTCAAACCTGCTCGTATACTAAAAGGAACATTGCGTTTCACTAATTCTGCAATCTGGTTTCGCAAGGGGTTGGTCGTATTTCAATTTGCGTTGTCTATTGTGTTGCTCATTGCTACTATTGTCGTTTCCAATCAAACAAGCTTCGTCCAAAATACAAACCTTGGGTATGACCGCGACAATCGCATCCTGATCCAACTTGAAGGCGAGCTTAACCCGAAATATTCCTTGTTTAAGGAACGTGCCATGAAAATGCCTGGAATTGTGATGGTTGATCGCAGTACGGAAGCTCCTCATGCCATGGGTTTTGTAGTTGATGAAAATGACGGGCTAAAAAATACATTAAACGGAGACGACGCGATCAATTGGGAGGGTAAACCGAAGGATGCGTCAGTCGGGTTTAAACCAGCCTCTGTGGGATTTGATTTCATAAAAATCATGAATTTGAAAGTGGCCGAAGGACGCGACTTTTCAAAATCGTTCGCGACCGATTCTGCCGATGCGTTCATGGTTAATGAAGAAGCGGTAAAGCAAATGGGCATAAAAAATCCTATCGGAAAATGGGTGTCGGCCTGGGCCAAGAAAGGACACATCGTCGGCATCCTTAAGGATTATCACACCAACTCCCTGCGAGAACCGATCAAACCATTGATCCTCGATGTAAAGGAGTATGAATATTTTGGTGTAATTATCGTGAGCTTTGAGCCTGGCAAAACCAAGGAGGCACTTGCAAGCATGGAAACGGTTTGTAAAGAGATTAATCCCAACTATCCTTTTGCTTTTCAATTTATGGATCAGGAGTACGACAAACTTTATCGCACGGAACAGGTGATCACCAAACTCACCAATATTTTTGCGGTGCTTGGGATTGCCATCTCGTGCCTGGGTCTATTAGGTCTTGTAATGTTTGCAGCCGAACAACGGACTAAGGAAATAGGTATCCGAAAAGTACTGGGCGCGACTGTAACAAATATTGTCAATTTACTTTCGAAAGAATTCCTCGCGTTGGTTCTGCTCTCGTTCTTAATCGCAGCACCAATCGCGGGGTACTTCATGTACCAGTGGCTCCAAGGATTTGCCTACAAGATTGAGTTATCGTGGTGGATATTTGCTTTAGCTGGAGCGTCAGCCGTGGTTATTGCACTGATCACGATTTCGGTTCAGGCGGTTCAATCAGCCACAACGAATCCGGTGAAAAGTTTGAAGGTGGAGTAGTCACGAAATTTGTGTCCAATGTTGTGATACACCAAGAAAATACTTTTGAGTAAATTCTGGTTAGCTTTAGTAAATAAAGTTAGACACGCAGCGGGATCACAACTATTGCGAAAGACCTCTGAAAAGAGGCTTTTTATTTTCGTTTTAACATGGAGGCATCAAATTTCACCAATTCGCACTAATTCGTACAATTGAGATCATTGATCCCAATCCAAAACGAATATTTATTGGGATTGTACTTCAACACCGGTTTAATGCAGGACTTAACGAAACTAAATGAGTATCAATTAGTATCAAATAATACTAATGATGTAATGCCAAAAACGAATCTCCTATTTCGAAGATTGGTTACTCATACTTCAACGTCTCTGCCGGATTTACCAACGCAGTTTTAAATGCGTGATAACTTACCGTTACCAGTGCGATCACCAATCCTGACAATATACTTAGTGCAAATAATTCCCAGCTAATCGCGATCGAAAATTTAAAACTAGCAAGCCACTTGCTCATCACGTACCACGACAATGGCACGGCCAACACAAAAGCAATCAGCGACAGCCACATATATTGTTTGTTGAGTAGAATAAAAAGGGAAGACATCCCAGCGCCAAATACTTTTCGTATTCCTATTTCTTTTGTTCGGTTTACTGAGTTGATGCCCGCTAATCCGAACAAGCCCATGCAAGAAATCAAAATTGCAAATCCAGTTGCAAGGCCTGTGATGCTCATCCATCGCTCATAGCTTTCATATTGTTTCGCTACATCCTGATCGAGAAAAGTGTAGTTGAAAGGCTTGTCAGGGAAAAGTTCTTTCCACATCCTGTGTACTTTGTCAAGGGAAGCCGGAACATTTCCGGCCTCTACACGAACTAATATTTTGGTGTGATAACCAAAAAATTCGTCCATCGTGAGAAACATAGGTTCTATGTTTTCCTCGAGCGACAGGAAATGGTAGTCTTTCACTACTCCAATCACCTTGGAGCCGAGGCCAACGGTGTCTTCACGCCAGTTCAAATGTTCGTTCAACGGATCAGTCCACTTCAGGTCTTTAACCAACGCTTGGTTTACGATGACAGCAGACGAATCTGAGAATATATTCACATCGAAATTTCTTCCTTGCGCAAGCTGAATACCGAGCGTGGAGATATAATTCGGATCAACCGCATAAACATAGGCCGCCTTTTCTTCCTCTTTGATTTTGTACGAAAAACGACCCACCCCTTGATTGAAAGATGAGCCTGTACCAGCAACAGAAACGATTCCGCTCTCGCTCTGTGCGCGTGTTCTGAAACGTTCCACGATTTTGTTGGCACTCTTATCCCTCCATCCGGTTTGTGTTTGGATGACGAGCGTCTGATCTTTATTGTACCCAAGGTCTTTCGTGGCCACAAACTTCATTTGACGATACATAATTACAGAACAAATGATAAGACTTGCTGATAAAAAGAATTGCAGCACAACAAGTGGTTTAGTAAAGCTTGCCTGAAGATGAGAAGTAAAATGCCCCTTCAAAACAAGTGCAGGTTGAAAGCGAGATAGAAAAACGGACGGATAACTTCCTGCTAAAAGCCCAACGACAAAAGTAATTGCAAGGCCAATGCTCAATAACTCAGCCCAATCCTTCCAGGCTATTGCAATTCCTTTTCCGGTAAACTGATTGAATGAAGGAAGGAAGAGAATGACAAGCATTATTCCGATAAACATGGATACACAGGCCAACAACAAAGACTCAAGGCTAAATTGATACATTAGTTGTTTACGACCCGCACCTGTTACTTTTCGAACGCCCACTTCTTTCCTTCGCGATGCAGAAGTTGTGAGTGCCAACGAGATATAGTTGATACACGCTATCACCAAGATCAAGAGAGCAATTCCTCCAAGAATATAAGCATATTGAGGATCGCTTACTTTGTGCCATCCAACCGATTTCATTAAATGGATTTCTGTGAGAGGAGTGAAGACAAGTTCGAGATCACCCACGTATTTTGGGGCAACTTTATTGAGGCTGGCACGGAATTGGGCAGAGTCAGCCTTATCCAGAAGTTGAACAAAGCAATGTGTACCAAATGCACTCCAATCCCTCATCTGTTTTTCGTATCCGGGGATGCTCTCTTCTGACACTAAAATTTGAAAATCAAGACTTGAATTGGCAGGAGGTGTCTCAATTATTCCTGCAATGGTAAAAAGCCTTTCGCCTCCATCGTCAATGGAAATGGTCTTTCCAATCGCGTCTTCTTTTCCGAAATACTTTTCAGCAATCTCAGGCGTGATCACCACGTCAATATTATTTTCAAAAAGTCTTTCTGCATTTCCAGACAACAGCTTAAAAGAAAACATCTTGAAAAAATCACGATCAACAAAAGCAATCTTCTCAGAAAAAATTTTGTCACGGTACTTAAGTACTACTTTTCTGCCACTGTTGAAACGGGTTGCATATTTTACCTCAGGCAATTCATCTTTAAGGACGTTTCGGAGGCCAAATTGAAGCGCTGCATCGCGCTCGTAAGGAACCTCTGAGCCTTGCAGCTCTCTATCATATCGTTTAGCTTCCATCCGATAGATCTGGTTTTTGTTCGAATGAAACTGATCAAAGCTTTTCTCATCCCGAATGAAGAGATAAATCAAGATGCAAAACGCAATGCCAATGCTCAAACCGAAAGCATTGATGAACGAATACATTTTGTGCTTGCGTATGTTGCGCCAGGCTACTTTAAAATAATTTGCGATCATAACAGTTTGATTTGTTGAATACGGACGATAACCGGATCTCCGTTTTCGTTTTTCGATGGCGTATGAAAACACAAGTGACAATATTTGTTGGCAATATTTGAACTTGGCCCTGGTGACACTCATGCGTTCAAGGTTGGCATAAAACAATTCGTCCAGGTCACCATGCAGGTCTTCAATAGCAGCGTTTTCGCAATACCACTCGAAGAACTTCTCCGCAAAAACGGGCGGTTTACTATTTTGCTTTTTCATTTGGCGAGAGAAAGTGTCGTTCTGGAAAGTTTCCAAAGTTCATCCCTCAAATTCTTAACATGGTGGAGACTTACTTTGCCTTGATGTGTGATCTCAAAGAAACGTTTTCTTCTCCCTCCTCTCTCCTGGGTAGGGTCTCCAAGCCAGGATTTTATCAGTCCTTTCTCCTCCAATCGCGTAATGGTTGAATGCAGTGCGCCAATACTAATACTGCGGTCACTTCTGTTTTCAATATTCTCTTTAATAGAAACCCCGTATGCCTCTTCACCCAGGCTGGCAATCGTTAACAAAACGAGTTCTTCAAATTCACCAATGTATCCTTTCATAGAATCAATCATTAAAAAGATGAGGGTCAAATATATTATATGTTTCTATTATTAAGAAGATATTGATAAAAGATTCGTGATTTTTTATCACGGTTTTAACATCAGAATGAAAAAAATCAAACCCTAAGCTCGATCAAACCCTAAGAGTACACTTTGATTCGACGACGTACACCCGTGTTTATTGCGTGCTGGAATTTCGAAGCTCTCTTGTCACTGGCACAAAAACGAAATTAAGAAAACTAAACCAAAGCAGCAAAACTTGCTCCTACTTGGAGTTATCCGTTTGTTTCTCTTGGTGAAGTAGCTAACCTTTCAAATGAAGAGGTGGATAGAAAGTCGGCGTCATACTATTTTAATCAAGCGATTGAGTTGAATAAACGTGATGCAGTCCCCTACATTTTACTTGGTAATCTCGAGAAAGGGCAAAAGGCAAACAACTACTATCGACTTGCTCTCAAAATAGATCCAACAAGCCCTTATTACTATTTCCTTATTGGGGAAAATTTTATACGATCCGCAGACTTTGATAGCAGCAGTTATTATTTCCGCAAAAGTCTTCAATTTGATTCGGTGTTTGTCAACGCTAACTATGGCTTAGCATATTCCTTATCTAATCTAGGTCGTGTGTCTGAAGCATTAAAATACTACAACCGAGCGCATGAATTGGATCCGTCACGGAGCGACATTTTATTGAACAGAGCAGTGAATTACAACGAACTAAGAAGATACGGGGATGCATTAATTGATCTTCAGGAATTGCTATCAAACAATCATAACCCGTTAGCGTACTATAACTTGGGCATAGTGTATAAAAACTTAGATCGGAATAGCGATGCAAAAAGGGCTTTGCGCCAAGCCATTAATGGAGATTCGAAGTTTTCGTTGCCTCATTTGGAACTTGGAAAAATCTACCTTAATAATGGCGGGTATGATAGTGCATTGACCGAACTAAAATGGTCAATTGAACTCGAGCCTCAACAAGCTGATGGATATGTATATCTTGGTATCACCTATTCATATATGGGAGTGATCAAAGAATCAGAAATGGCATTCCTCCATGCTATCAATAGTTCAGATTCGTCCGATAGTAATTACCACTTCAACTTAGCTACTTCTTACTTGCACATTGGCGACACTCTTAAATCATTGGAAATCTCCAAAAAAGCGGTTGAGAAATACCCATCAGACGAGTCAAGTCATCTATTGCTAGCTAAATTGCTTCAAAGCGCGAAGAAATATCACGACGCAATAATTGAAAGCAAAGTTGCTCTTTCAATTAACCCGCAAAACGTCACAACACTTGAGCTCATTGGACAAATATATTACCAAATTGATTCGATAGAATTAGCAAGGAAGTTGTTCATTAAAGCCGTAGAGCTTAATCCTAACTCTGCTTCATCTCGAAATAAATTGGGTGGGTTTTATTTTGCTACGGGAATGCCTCATGAAGCGCTAAACGAATTCTTGGCGGCAGTTAGGTTGGAGCCATTTAATGCCAGCTACAGTTATAATGTAGGATTGGCTTATAACAGGCAAGGAGACAAGGCAGCAGCTGTGAGCTGGTTTAAGAAATCGGCGGAATTGGGATTCCCTGATGCATACCTTCAACTAGGTGCGATTTATAGGACACAATCCGAAATCAATAATGCGATCGGCGTTTATACAACGCTAAATAAGTTGAATCCAAATAACCCCTTGAGTCACTACTGGCTTGGAATTCTCTATCACAAGACGAGAAAATATGATTTAGCAATTACTGAACTTTTAAAGGCGACGAAACTTGATAGTGCAAACTCAACTTACCTTCATGACTTAGGCAGGGCCTACCTAGCAAATGGGGCGCAGAACCTGGCAATTAAACAGTTTCGCGAGAGTTTAATGATAGATTCATTAGACATCCTAGCAAAAGGAGAATCAAGGGACTATCTGTTGAAGGCCTATAATCTAATTCAATTGCGAGAGTGGGAGAAGTCAGAAAGCTACTTAAAAACTCTCCTCATCAAAAACCCAAAAGACTATGAAATTTATTACGCACTCGCTTGCTTATTTTCCCTTGAAAACAAAAGCGAAGAATCATTGTACTGGCTCAAAGAAGCATTCGAACACGGCTATAACACATTGGAATACCTTTCTTATGACGATGACTTAGACAACATCAAAAACCTTAAGGAATTCAAGGCGCTACTTTCTTCTTATAAATCCAAGTCTAAATGAATGGGAAGAATTCATTTACTATATCAGTGAAGGATAGATCTTCATGGGCGCGATTTTAAATGACAAGTTCGATATTCAATTTATTGGAGATTCCGCTGTGGGTTGATCAGTATTTTCCGTCTTAAGTTGACCACATTAACGAGTTAACAATCATAGGCTTGACATTATTTTTCGGGTGCGAAAAAACCTGGTCAAGGGTCGCGGAATCTCCAAGCTCACTCGTGTTTGATCGATTGAATTGCGTTACCATGCACTGCTTTAAACATGTGGTAACACATAGACAAGAATGCGATCGCTAGTATTATAAGAATTGGCAGGAGAAAATGCTCCATCCTGATTGAAATCTTGTAAGCAAATTTGGCTAACCACGTTTCGGCGCCATACCAAGAGATTGGCGCTGCAATAACAGCTGCCAATCCGATGAGCATCAAAAACTGTTTAGCTATTAATGAGCTAATGCTAATAGGTCCAGCGCCCAAAATTTTCCTGATGCCAAATTCTTTAGTGCGTTGGGATGTTGAAATTGCTACAAGTCCAAAGAGTCCAAGACATGCGATCACAATAGCAAGCCACGAGAACCACAGGAGTATGGTTTGAATAGCTTTTTCACTTTTGTATTGATTGTTAAAGTAGGTATCCATGAACTCAAAAGTGAACGGTTGATCATCCAAATATTTTTTCCAAATTTTCTCCATGATACCGATTTTTTCGAAATCAATTTTATCCACTTTAACCATAAGTTTTTCGGGAGAACTGTTACTGCCGTGGATAATAAGCGGTTCGATGGACCTATGAAATGAGTTAAAGTGAAAATCTTTGACAACTCCCACAATAGTATATTCCCTTGTGCCTTCGCCAAGAGTTTGGTCAAAAGGGTGTTTCCACCCCATCATTTTAACCAGCGATTCGTTCACCATCACGGTGCTGTGATCATTATCAAGATCTTCTTTGGTGATATTTCTACCTTCAACTAAGCCAATTTTGAACAAGTCGATATAATCTTCATCTACCGAAATATTATTGAATGCTTTCTTGAAAGTTCCGTTGTTGGTATCCACCTCATAGGTATCAATATCCATATCACTTGTTGGTACGGAGTTATAACCGGCCAATGAAGATTTCCTTACAAAAGGTAATTCAGAAAATTCATTCTTGACATCTGGCATCAACTGGAAAAGGGAAGGATCATTCGGTATATCTACCACTAATATTTGTTCTTTGTTAAAACCCGGATCACTCTTGGTTAACAAGTTAACTTGGTCAAATACTATTTTTGTGCAGATCATCAGGATGATGCAAGCAGTAAATTGAACAACAACCAAGCTACTTCTCAACCATTTTTTACTAACTATTCTATAAGTTCCGTTCAATGCATCTAACGGATTCAAAGATGATGTGTAGATGGCTGGGAAACTTCCTGCAAAGAAGCCTATCGCAAGCATAATAAATAGTACAATAGGGAGGAATGAGAGGCTGAAGAATTGCTGAAACTCAATCTCTTTGCCGGTGGTTCGATTTATCAACGGCAGAAGCAAAGCAGAAAGACATATGGCGAATATGAGGCTGGTTGCTGTAAGCAATAATGATTCGGTAAGTTGTTGTGCTCTTATCTGCGAAGGTTGAGCGCCTAAAATTTTTCGAATGCCGGACTGTACATTTTTTTTAATGGACTGGGCGAATGAGAGGTTAACGTAGTTTACGCATGCAATGCACAGAATGAACAAAGCAATGACAGTAAAAACGTAAGCACTACTCCTGTTTCCCTTCGGTGTATCAAATAATTTATCGTCACCAAAATGAACGTCTGTGAGTAATTCCATTTGGTAGGAGAATGTAGTCCCTGTTTCAGCAGACTCAGGGTCCAGGTATTTTTTGCAAGCAAAGTCTAGCTTCTTTTCAAACCCGTTCGCGTCCGCTGCATGCCGGAATAATATGAAGGTTGTACACCAAAATGTTGATTCAGCGAGGTATTCCTTATCTGTTGACAGGAGTCCATCAAAAATGAGATCCGAATGGCTCGGAGGGTTTTTGATAATTCCGGTTACGAGGTAATTATCTCCTCCAATGTCAATTGATTGGCCTATTGGTTTTTCATCGCCAAAATACTTATTGGCCATCTTTTTCGTCAGGACAATAGATCGGGGCTTGGATAATGCTGTAGTTGGGTCACCGCTAATCCATAGATGAGAGAATATTCGGAAATATGATTTTTCAACGCGGTAAAGTAATTCTTCAGGGAAACTTTTCCCGTCATGACTGACAATTGTTTTCCCCCTCATCTTAACGATACCGACCGATTCTTCTACTTCAGGATAGAGTTCCTTCAAGTGCGGTCCTAAATATGCATCGGACCAGGCCGTGAGTTCTGTCGCAGTTTCCGAATGCAGCTTCGTGGTGACCCGGTAGATGCGATCAGCCTTGTCATAGTGCTTATCAAATTTTGACTCGTCTATTACATAGAGAGAAATAAGAATGAACCCGGAGATACTGATGGTAAGGCCGGCAACGATTAAGCTCGTATTAAGCTTATTTTTTGAAAGACTGCGATACGCTGACTTAAAATAATTTCTAAACATGAAAAAGAAAGAAACTCTACGGTTTCCCCGAAATGTATAAGGCCTTAGAAATATGAAGACGTCCCAGATGAAAAGCAGCTTGGCCCGAGTTATACTCCCATTTCTGATCCTGTGCGTAAATCGCTCATGGAGATCACCCTGGAGATCCTCCAAGAGGCTCGGGTCACAATACCATTCCAAAAAACGGTCGGCCCAAATTGGTGGCCTATGTTCTTTTGATTTCATGCGTTTTTGAAAACTACTTTAGGAATTAAACTCCAAAGCTCGTCCCGCTGAGCCTTCACGCGCAGCAAAGCTTTTTTACCTCCTGCAGAGATGGTGAATAATCGTTTACTTCTTCCACCCCGTTCTTTTGTGGCTCCACCTAATTTGGATTCCACGAACCCTTTTTCCTCTAACCGGTTCAATGCAGAATGTACCACTGGAAAAATTACTTTCCTTTTTGTAATCCGATTGATCTCCTTGGTTATTGCTATGCTATAGGCTTCATCATTCAAAATGCCGACAGCAAGCAAAACGAGCTCTTCAAATTCGCCGAGATTTGTCCCTTTCATAAATATTTAGATGTATTGATGTAATCCATTATCGGAAACTCATTTTTTCTTTTTCACTGCCGCCTTTGTTTCGCAAATTGTTCATCAAGAGTTGATTCTTTTTCAAGGTCCTTCACGATCTGTTCTTCTAGAGGGGTTCTGATAAGAATATTATAATTCTTCCAGAACCGTTCGTCGTATCCCCTTAATTGATCTTCAAGTTTTTCGTTCCTCATTATATACTGAGGTTCAATTGGTTTAACATTTGTTGAATTGACATTGTTGATCAGGATTTCACGTTCCCAAACATTATATTTTTCGATTTTCTTTTCAAGCTCGTTGAATAAATCATGTTCGACTTTCATCTTGATATAATTGAGATAGTATTTTCCATTTTTCAGGCTGAAACTGTTTACGACTTTTAGATACCGGTAGCGAAAAACTTTATTCTTTTCCTCTTTCCCCATCGCAAGGTTCCCCTCCTTGCCATAATATGTTTCCACATCATACCTGATGATTGCAAAGTCATCAGCGTTAATATAGAATGTCTGCTTCCAGGAAGGCAATCTTCCAAACGATACGACATATACTGGATGATTGTCAATAATGGTTGTATCTTCTATGATGTAAGCATTCTTTTTCTTAAACCTTTTGTAAAAACCCATGTACGGGTTACTTACATAATCATTCTTCAGGAGCCCAGCAAGACGGTTTTCCCGCCCATACTCATTAGGTCCACTACTTTTTCTGATTTGCTTAAGTTGGATGACATTTTCTTTTTTGTAGCTGGCTTTGTAAATGTGAACGGCTGCTTCTATAAGGTAATTGAATTTTTTATCGGTCTGTCTGACTTCACGATAAAAGGCTTCCATCTCGTAAGGGGTTGTACCATAGTTAGTATCATAGTTCTTTAGGACGTCATCAAGTAATGAACAGACCGTGTAGGGTTTATCCCGGATAACCACCTCTTTTAATTCATAAATCGTTGTTTGCATTGCAACATCCAGCGTTCTCTCCGACTGCCAATCAGCTAGACAAATTTTGTACGTGCGATACCCAATATAAGAAACGGATACAGTATCTTTTGAATACGAAATCGGGATATGGAATTCAAACGTCCCGCTACTATTTGATGTAGTCCCAATTGCTTTCCCCAAGATCCCAATGTTTGCGTATCCAAGGGGAGCCCTCGTTTTCGCATCTGTAATTTCACCTCTTAAGGTAAGATAGCGCTCTTGAGCATTCGTTGTCAGTGATAACATAAGAAAGTTTAGTAGGCAGGTCTGAATATGAAGAAATCTGTTTCTCAGCATGCAGTCGGATATGTAATTTCTAATTATTTGTTTACCAAATGTATATATAATAGAAATCACTTACTACATTTGATATACAAATAAATAAGAAATACCTGTTATGAGATCTTACCGATTCGTTCCTGTTATTTTATTGACCTCCCTCATTCCTTCATTTTCGCAAAATTTAGTTAAGGGAGTTGTTTTGAATGATGCAAGCAGACAACCGATTGCTTACGCTAACATTGGAATATTAAATACTTCAATAGGCACAATTTCAAATGCAGATGGGACCTTTACGCTTTTGGTTCCTGAAAACTATCAAAACGAGGAACTTCATTTCTCATCACTTGGATTCAATAAGAAGAATGTCCCGGTCAGCCTTCTAAAAAAGGATCAAACTGTTTATTTAGTTGAGAGGCCGCAAGTCTTGGCTTCAGTCAATGTAATTGGGAAGAAAGAGCAGAATAAGAGCTTCGAGTTCGGAAATAAAGAAATGAAGGGAGGGGTGTATGCAACGGACACAGTATATGCTGGTTCTTCAAAAGCCATTCTGATCCGAAACGAGCTTCCATCATTTTACTCTAATTTTGCTTTTCCGGTCTTTCTTAAAAGCGCCCGGATAAAAATCTTTAAAAATAATTGGCCGTCCTTTAAATACAGGGTCAGGTTTTATGAGGTTGATAGTTTGCATGGTGGTCAGCCAGGAAATGATTTGGTTAATGAAAACATTATTGTTGAGTCAACGATAAGAAAAGGCTGGCTGGTAATCGATTTGTCAAACTTAAAATTCTCAGTATCAAAACCTTTTTTCGTTGCCTTTGAACCGATTTTGGAAGACAAAGATCGACTGCAAATAGTACAAGAGTTTAGAGAATTCAAGGAAAAAAATCCTAAGAGAGTAAAAATCGATACTGTGCTTGTCGATGGCAAAAAAAAGACAAGACAAATTGTAAAATGGGCAGATTTTCCTGGAACTGCTGTAGCAATTTCCACTACCCAGTTTGCAAGAGAGCATTTCGTTTGTTATTCGCGCAGGAGTAGTTTTGACAAGTGGGAACACGTTCGTGGCATTCTAACATGCACGGTTACGCTTAGCAATCAAGTATATTGAAAGCTGTATCAAAGTAGTTTTACAGCTATAATGAACTCAATTCTATCCCGTTTATTCGGGATGATATTCGGGATTTTCGGGAAATCCTGATTTTATAAACTCGGGATGAAATCAGTCAAAAACTCAAAAACAATGCTGCGTTCTGCGAAACAGCAGGCACATTTTAATTTTTTAAAATTGAAGGAAAGGGGCGAAAAAGAACATTTTTAATTGTCTGTCAACCTTGACGACTCAATCGGGTGAAAAACAGCCCAGGTAATATCAAAAACTTAGAAAAGCCGCACTCTATATATAACAGTGCGGATGTACATTGTTAATTGTCCCAACCAGGTTTGTGGTTGGGACCATTAAATATGTGCCAGTGGGCTCATTAAAAATGTGATTTCAAAGAGTGATGGTACTGTTATGGAACGAGCGAGTTTCCTGGTGTCCACTACAATTTTTTTCATCTCGGTGTCCCTTTATTTTCTGCTAACTGTGGTCCTTGGGCTACCCGCAATTAATGCCAAGGTGTATTTTGCATTAGTAGTAATCTTAGGGATGGCGAATGGTTTTTTGACATCAAGGTATTTTGTAAAGACTGGACGCTACTTAGAAATTATAAATGGTTACAACAAGTCCTCATTGTCAACAAGAAGAATTTACGGATTAATAGCTGCACTCTTATTCTTGGGTTCTTTAGCCTTACTTATTTTTTCTGGGGTCACAACAAGTAGATACTTGAACCATTGGTGAAGATTTTAAACTAGTTCAGCCGGCAGTTCTACGAGTTTTTTATACTTCGATGTTCCATTAATGGAACGAGTATCGAAATTAAAAAAATGAATTGGATTGGCAACGATTAACTCGGTCGGCAGTAAATGCTGATGGTCCAGTTCTTTTAAGTGAGTTATTGGGCTGCGAATTAGTCATTAACCACTCAACCTTTCGAATCCGCATTCATAATTTGAAGATAGCGTTTGCTAAGAAAAACAGACAAATTAATCCAACTATATATTGAGTAAAAAAAAGGATTAGGTATTTGTTATTAGCGTATTTAAGCTTATCAAAATCGACTCGAATGGAAAAGAAAATGAATGATGTGAAGAGCAGGACGTAGATAATTTTTTTTCTTAGTCGGATTGCGTTTTGACCAACGCCTAGCAATGACAAATCTTCCTTGTCAAATACACCATAAATCTTTCTCATTCCCTCCCAATTTTTGTAATTGTAAAAGAAGAAAATGCCGATAAATAAGAATGACCAGGCAATAACCAGCCATTTGGAGTAACCGTATCGCCACCACAAATAGTCCATTAGCCAGATCGGCCAACTAGTCCAATTTGACTTGTATAAGTATCTCTTATATTCAATGTCAATTTTTTCCAAATTCTGAGGCTTACCCTCCGCCTTGTATTTAGCAAACAGGCTTTGATAAGTATTGTTCTTTGTTTCCTCTGATACATTCTTGTCAAAAAACAATTTGAATCTGTCTGTGTAATCAAATCTTATGTTGTTCACATTGGAATTGATTAATTCGATGCGTATTTCAGTCTTTGATGTATCAGAGGTCAGGAAGAGCGGGTGAGGAATATTGTTGCAATTCTTAAAGACAATCGTGTCAACTTTAAGATTGAAAAGACTGGCAGAGGGACCAAATGTACAACTCTCGAAAATCAGTTTCGAGGAATAGTTAGGACCGCTTATTGCAACGCTACAATTGCTATTGATAGTTGAGTTAGAGATAAATATGTCAGTGTGATCAATCTTCGTAGTCGGCGTCGTCCAGGATATTACACTTAAGGTTCCCGAAAACTGACAATCATCAAAGAAGACTTTCGGAACTAAATTCCCCACCAGTTGAAGATCCTCAGTAATCGTTGAATTACGGAGGCTTAGAAAGGAGTCTTCATTAAATTTATTACTTATACATCTGAATTCACTCGCATTAGTTCTTACCAATTTGATCCAACGGTCCAGGGTACAGCTTTCGATCGAGAGGTATGTAAAATTGTCACCAGAGAGGTTGATATTTCCTGCTCGGTTGCCAATCAATTGTGAAGGACCATTACACGTAAGATATGAGATATCTAGCTCAGAGGTGAACCTTGAATTCACGATACCGAATCCATTTAGCAGATTCAAGTTTGGCTTATACCCATTGCAGTCGGTAGTCAACTTGAAATTGGAATAGTCCTTAAAATAACACTGCGTCACAATCAATTTCAGAGGGAGAAAATAAGTGCAATTCTTAAAATTCAACAACCGTGACAATTTGGGATTAAACAGTACGATGTCACTAAGAACTGAACCATTTATATGACTATACAACAAGGAATCGTTTTGAATTTCGTACTCGCTTGATGAAACTGATTCTTCTGAGTTTGAAGCTAGAGATTGTTCTTTGCTTAGCCGAAAGGGCAATTGTGCGTCGACCGCTAAGTATGAAGTGATCAAAAATACTGTAATTATGTTACGCATTCAGGTCGGGTCGATGAAAATATTATCCAACTAAAGTTAATCGGTAATATCACAACACCACAAGTCGGAAGTTGAAATAATCCAAAAACTAATTTCTGGAAATCGCATGGAGTTAAGCTAGAAACGCAGATTTTTTGTTAGTGGCCTGATTGACTATCGCTGTTAGCTAATCAGTCTATTCTTGATTTAAAAAAATGCAGAGAATCGCGTATTCCAAACTGGAATTCCTTCCTGAATTCCGAATATCCGATGCTTAAGTAATTATTTTGTTTTAGAACAAACGTGAATGAGGTGTCTTTATCATCTATGCGATAATATATTTTAACTTTCTCTTTTTTCAAGATGAGTGGACCCCGTGTTACTTCCAAGAGCTTCTCAGCTTTCATCTTCTTATCAAAAATTATATCGTCGTCTAATTTAACCGTAATTTGCTCTTTGCATCTTCCGTATATATCAATATACACGGAATTGCTGTGGCCATTCTTATGCCCGCAGGTTGTAAGCATTATTAACAAAAGACTACTGATCACTATTCTTTGAAGGTTCTTTAGGTCCTCCATATTGTTGATTGATTTTATTGTTAATTAGACTGCTAAATATTCCAGACCAAAACTGATTAGGGTCAACCAAAATCTCAAGCCAAATCAGCCTTGCCTCGTTGTCAATCCAATGTCAATTTTTAAAATTTCGATACTTGTTCCATCAATGGAATGTTGAGGTATAAAAAAACTCATGGAACTGCCGTAGCTATTCTTCAGGGTATCCTGACCACAATTGACTAGCTAATTCATTTGACATCTTGTAGGTAATGTCATTGTAAATTATGAAGAACCTGCTGGCACAAAGCGTATCAACGTGGTCATTGTCCCTTATAAAAATTTTTGCCCTGACGTCCACATTCATGCTATCTCTATCCTTATCAAGTTTTTTAAGAGCCTCATTGAACACTTCAATTTGTTCTTTGTCATTGATCGTTCTTGCTTTGATCTCATCCTTAAAAATATTTGAAAAATCCCCACACCCGATCCGAATGGGTGATTCCAAATCTTTATTAACCGATTGAATTTTTATTTCCAAAGATGATCTCCTCTGAGAACAAAGGGAAAATAAAAAGAGTATGGCTAAAAAATATATTTTATTCATCATTTCCTTTTTTGGATTCTACAGTAATTTCATCTTTTCCTTGCGTGGAAGTTGGGCCTAAAGTAGGGTATAACGTTCCATTGTGGTCTGTCCTTGTTACTTTACCTTTATCTACTTCTCCAAGTTTCTTAGCAGTGTCTTGTTCTGATCCAGTTATCACCCTTCTCTCTTCTTTAGTATCATAATCCTTATCTGGTGTAGTAGCATCTTTCTTCCACTGCTCATGGTTTGTAACATATTGAAGTTCATGATCAGCCTCATGGTTTAGAACTGAAGTCGGCGATAACGTAGCATTTTTAGTCACTAACCCTAAGTGTGGATCCCAATTAATAGTATTCTTACTTTGATTTGAGATTCCAGATTTTTGTTGAATAAATACTTTTTGAGAATTCTTTTCTAGGGCACTAATTATTCCGCCAGCGCCTTTACTGTTCAACAGACCAACTGCTGAATAAAAATTCTTAATGAATTGATTGCTTCCTTTATAAGTGCTACCATTTTTATAATTGTATTGTTGAGTCTTTCCCTTATCATCTTGGTACAAAATAATGATATCCTTACCTGTTGGATCGAGGTACTTCATGGGATTTCCGCCTGCCCAGCTGTAAGGGCTCATACTGTAGTACTTCTCTGCATGTGGGTCATGTGTTGTTGTAAGTACAGCCCACGGATCATATTGTCTTGCATTGAAGTCGTATAAGTTTAACCCAAGATCGCTCTGGTATTCTTTGTGCTGGTACAAATAATTATTCGGCACTGAATTTTCCCGTTGATAAGATTGTGTCACAGCTCCGAAGGGGTAGTAGTCATTTGTGGCGATAACAGGGCTTTTTATCTGCTGCACCGTAAAGTCATCGAAGTAGACTTCTATCGGTGAGGCAGCTTCGTTTGATAAGTAGGTGTAAACATATCCCGGTTGGTTGATTACAACTTGTGCAGATAGTTGTTGATGTGGTACATTGGTACCGTCTTCTTTTGCTGACGTGCTTACTTGTACATAGCCTCCGTTCATGAATACGAAATTACGATCAAAGACAAGATAATTCAAGTACGCCTTTGGCCCAGTGCCAGTGCTCCGGCCTTCGCCTGCTAAGCCGGTGTATGGAAATGGTGTGATACCATTCACTGAATAGTTCGCTCCGTCTATTACTGTCCCCGCGCTGGCCGTCCCTGCCACTACCTGTGCAAGGAATTGTGTGAGCGCTGCCGTGTTGTTGCTGTTTGTCGGGTCTACGTATTTGGCGTACACGGTCAGGTTGATGGTATCTCCCCGCATTACACTAATTGATCTGGCTATCCCTGTCTTTTCGTTTGCCGAGCCGCTGAGTCGCTCACTGAATGCGCCTGCTACTGGTGGGGTTTGATGATAATAGGTATGATCAAACAAGGTTGAGTTAATTACTCGTGCGTCATCATATCGCAAGAACAGGCTTTGCTCTGTATTGTAATTAGCTACCTCAAAGGTTGCAATAGGGTTGTCCACGGTTCTTTGAGTCGTGAACGTGGTTCTCACATTTCCAAGATGATCCTTCAAATGATATTGATATTCAGGTGTTGCTCCTGTCATTACTACTCTGCCTTCCTCATGGTTAATGAATTTAAGTGTGTCGCCCAGTGCCGTGCCTTGGTAGATCAGTTCTCCATCGTAGTCGGTGGTTTTGGTCAGTGCGTTGCTAGCACTGTACACCTGTTGTTTTAGTTTCCTTCCACTTGCATCGTAGGTATACTTTATATTCTCGCCGGTTCCTTTAGTCACCTGCTGTGGCAGGTTCAAATAGTTGTAGGTGATGGAGGTAATATTCTTATTCTTGTCGGCTATCATGTTGCCTGCTGGGTCGTAGCTGTAGTCAGTGTTGCCTATGTTACCATCTACAAAGCCATTGAGGGCATCACCTCCATCGTCGGTAACACTTTGTAACTGGTTGCCCTGAGTCCCATAGCTGTAGTTCAAACTATCGAGCAGGCTTCCATTTGCATCCAGGCGTTTGAGGTGTTTAATGTTTCCGTTCAGGTCATAAGTGTAACCACTTTCGCTGAAGGCGTTTGTCGGATTGGTCCATGTGCTTGAGTTATTCGTGAGATAGCTAGCTCCAAGTATCCGGTTCATGGCATCATAACTATACTTGTAGCCGCTACTCTTTGCAGAACTAAGTGCCAAACTGTTGCTCCACTTGACAGCACTTATATTGCCATTGTATAGGCTAGTGTTCCCCATTCCCGTGTCGCTCTGGTCGTAAAGCAAGTCCATTCCAAACAGGTCATTGTTATCACCATTAGTTGTCCCTCCATCACTGGCAAGTTGAGAATTATTGATATTCGTCAGCCACCCTCTTATGTTATAGCGTTGGTCTACATTTTGTTTGAATGTACTTCCGCTATTGGTGCTGTGCAGTTTCTTGGTTACAATTTGCCCTATCTCATTGTACTCATTTGCTGCCAGCAAGATTGCTGCAGCTCCATTCACGCTGTGCCAAGTATGCACGAGACGTCCAACATGATCGTAATCAAATGTTCTAGTGATTGTTTCAGTAACTGTGGCTATCGAAGTACGCACATTCAGCAACGTGCCATTGGTGCCGCAAAATGAATTGTCGGCCATTAACATTGTGGACGAAGGAATTGTCGAAGTACGCACGAGTACTCCATTCTTCTTATACACAATAGTGCCGACAGAATTAGTACTCGTAATACCCACTCGCTCCACGCGGAGTATATCACCCTGAACTATGGTAACGCTAGTGCTTTGACTACCATTTTCAAATACTGCGGCACTACTACCTTGGATAAACCAACCATAGTTGATCGAGGTATAGCTTGCATTAGCATCGGTACTCGAAAGTCCGATCTCTCTTTTCGAATTGGGGTCAATCTCAGATACGGTTACTTCTACCCAGCCATTCCCCAAAGTGCTCGGTGCGGAGGGTGACGGTATTTGTTCCACTGAAACCGCCCCTGCGTTAGAACACACCCCTCCATTGGCAACCAATTTATTGCCAAGCACAGATACATTCACCATATCTGTCCAAGTAACTCGTTTCATGTCAGAGGTTTTTGTTGCAAGTACTTTGCCAACAAAGTCATATATGTTTGTTGTACGCTGTTGCCCGTTTCGTTGATGGTCAGAAATGGTTTGTATCACTCTGTACTTGTCATCGTAATAATTCACGCTTTGCAGCCAGTACAAATCTGCACCGAGTACTTTTACCTTGCTGCCGGTTACTTTTCCTGTCACCGTGCTGTTGTTTGCTGTTGGTTGATTGTAAGTGACCCCGCCTACTAACTGTGAAGGTGCATCGATTGCAACGTAAGCGTATTCATTATCATTGTTCAAAAATGAATAGTTGTCATAATATGTCACTGTGAGGTACTGGCTTGCATCTGTCACGGGAGGGAATGATTTGTCGTCATAGCCATGTGTATTACCTGTTCCTATGTATGTCTCATACAAATTTCCTCCATTAGTACTAATGGAATTGTAATAGCTGTTGACGTTAGCCTGCATGGCTGCCTGACTGATCGCACTGCCCGGGCTATAAATGCCCGTACTTACCGGCCGGTTCAGCGCATCATATTTCGTGAATATCCACTGATTGCTTAGCCGTTGATTTCCATCCTGGGTAAGTACCAATCTATCCCTTGCGTCATATACCATATATACCCAGTCAGCTCCAGGCACGCGCTTGGCCGTCACTCTTCTCCGGGTGTCATACTGATATTGAAATGCCCATTTATTCATTGCTACCTGAGTAGTCGTTGCTACTGTAATCGGACTGCTGCTAAGACTACTAAGTCCAGTTACTATAGTGTTGGTCATGATCCACTGGTAGGTGCCTTCATTCGAAATCGCTGCGCTGTTTTGGCGGAAGGTTTTCTGCGAGGGGTCGTTGTTGCTGCTGTTGATGGTCGCCCAAGTGCCGTTGGCCTGTTGCTTTTGCCAGGTGATTGTACTTGAAGTGCCAAAAGGTCGTGCAGGTATTTTCAGTGTATCATTCGCCTGGTACGTAATGCTGGTTACATCGCTAATGGTTTGTGGCGAGTAACTGAATGCAGGCAGCCCACTGCCAATCAATGGCTCCAGTTGTGAAAAATCAAGGTGGTTAGTCCTGATCGTAATTGAAAGGTTTGCCTTGTTAGGATGGTTTGCCAAGTTGGGAATGGCGGTGAGTTGATTGTTTTCAAATTGCAATGCTCGCAATGCAGACAGACTTAAAATAGAAGCAGGGAGACTGGTAAATGAATTTGTAGTTCCGCATAGACTTACTAATAGGGTACAACTCCCAACCGACGATGGGAAGGATCCTGAGAAATGATTACCTAATACATTAATAGTGTTTACTTTTGTCCACGAAGCAAATAAATTATCGGGCAATACACCGGTGAATTGGTTTGTATTGATATTAAAGGATGTACACTTACTTAAATTCGTGTAAGTCAGCGGAATCGTGCCGGACATTTTATTATTGCTCACATCAAACGTCAACATGTTCTTAAAATTAGTAGCATCAGGCAGAGGGCCAGTGATCTGGTTATTGCCAAACGAAAAATTGGTAAGACTCTGTAGGCTACTTAGTGAACTGGGGAGATTGCCCGAGAATTTGTTATTACCCAAGCTTAAGTCCTGCATCGCAGGCATCTGCCCTACCCAAACGGGGATTGCTCCCGTAAAGCTATTGTTGTTTATTCTGAACGCACTCAGAGCCGGCATCGCCCCTAGTGGCTCCAACGTGCTAAGTTGGTTTAGGCTAACATTCAACGTTGCCAGCCCATGGCAATTGGATAGCTCATTGGGCAGTGGCCCAGTCAATTGATTGGTACTCAAATTCAGGTTCGTTAGTGCCGTGGCGTCGCCGATAGCCCTGGGTATCGATCCAGTAAGTTTATTACTGTTCAACCACAATACGCCCAACTGTGGTAAACTAAACAGAGAGGCGGGTATCGTGCCTGTAAGGCTGCAACCAAAAATATAGATCGTCTTTAATGCCGTCATGCTCCCAAGAGCGGAAGGAATGTGACCAGCTACTCCTGGGTTGCCAGTGATGCTCAGGGTATTCACCATGGTGAGTCCGCCAACAGCTGACGGAATTTTTCCTATCAGGTTATTGGTGGCGAAAGAAACACTTGTCACATCTCCATTGGTAACTGTAATTCCATACCATGTACTCATTTGCGCAGCTGTAGCACTACTTGGCCAGCTGCCCGCAACAGGCCAGTTCGTCTTTGTTGTCCAACTGCTTCCACCCAAACTATCGTAAAGTGCTTTCAACGCCGTGAACTCCTGCTGGTCGGGCACAGAGCCTTGGGCATTGGCTACATTTACCAACGACATCGTTGAAACAATCACTAAAATGCCACTATAGAAAATCGTCTTCATGTTCTTTAAAATGTTTTGATCGAGTCAATAGTCAGTGTATAAATCAGCGGTGTACTCAGCGTAGTAAATATCAAGTGTACTTTTATTTCATCAGCCCTTTCAATCCTTACCACACCCCGCAGATCGTTGTTGACAACTTCGTAAACCATTAACCCGGGTTGTGACACATCACTCCATGTACCATTTGCCTTACTGATTTTCAATCGATACTTCATCGAGCCGTCTTGTGCTACCCATTGTATACTGTCACCCGAATAGGTGATCAGCTGCGTATTTTCATTAACGAATTGTATCTCACTTGGACTTGCCGTGTTATTATATGTAAGCGTCGAACTCCAATTGAGATTCATTGTGGAAATGTTTTGTGCAATTGCCTGAACAGAAAAGACAATCGGTATAAAAAGTAATAGTAAATTCTTCATCGTTATCAATTTTGTGTGGTGAGTGAACTTAAGGCACTGTTAATTGCCTCCGGAGGAAGGACGACCACCAGATTATTTAGGTTATCATAGATGTAGTAAGTGCTAGCATAAAGTTTTACAGTGCCATCGGTTCCGCTTTGCACTTTTTTGCAAACCGTGCGGCCAAGTTTGTCGACATACTCAATCACATCGTTTTGCTGCTCATCAGTACTACGATTGGCAACCAACTGATTGACTCCATAAAAGCTTGGTTGCGCACCCGCCCCTGTGGAAACATATCCTGTAACGGGGTCATACTTGAAGAGTATTACATCGGTTGCTCCGTTAATTTCGTAGCTGTGTTTAACGGTATGATCAGTTGTACTATTAAGATTGTCGTCGGGTTGCCAGTTGATACCCGGAGCACCTTGCTTCGCCACGCGATTTAACGGACTGGGTTCGAAGGCGGTCATTGCGTAGGCCGAGTCACTTGCGACCTTCGTGGTACCTTGATAAAAAATTTGCTGTGGTGAGCCTGAATAGTTTCCACTCACTTGTCCCACCGGATCAGTCTTATAATAACCGCTGTTGTCATTTGGGGAATAGGGCAAATATTTTTTACTCTCTCTTCCGTAAGGGTCATAAATAACAGGTTGAACCATATCATGTTTTAAAGGAGATCCCTGGGTAGTAACACTCTGCATCGGGCGACCGAGGCCGTCAAAATAAGTGGTGTGCACATTCAGTTGTTCCACTGGCAAACCCACTAGGTTGGAAGGCACCATCTCGCCAGAGATTTCGACAGTTGACTCTTGTATATAATTATAATTGTTGGGCGGATAGCTTACGGTAACAGTTGTAATAACACTTACTGACTCACCAAAATCATCAGTAGCGGTAAATCTGAACCCGTAACTCCCTGCTACCAGATTACTTAGTGACAATATGTTTGTCGTTGCACCGGATAAAGTAACTGTTGATCCTGAGGTCTGTACCCATGCAACGGAACGAATTGATCCATCTGGATCAGAGGCGGCCGCCGTTATGGATATTGAATTATTTGGCAAAGTCAACGCAAACGAATTACTAACTGTAACAATTGGGGCAACATTAATTACCAGGTTAAGAGGAATTGAAGGATGTCCCGTGCACGGAAATGCTGTCGTTGTAGCTACTGCAGTGTATGTTCCACCGAGCGCTGCGGTGTATGAAGACGCAGTGGCTGCTGGAATAGGAACACCGCCATTATACCATTGAAACTGGCTGGGGCCCTGATCGCCAGATGCTGAAATTACCTGTGTACATGTTGAACATATCTTAAGTTGTCCTACAGGAGAAAGCGATGCAACCGGAAGAGGATGGATAGCGATCTGTGAGCCTGCGAAAGTACCTTGTGCTAGTGTTGTAGCCAGACATGAGCCAGAAACAGTCACCGACGCATTAACATTTGAACCGTCATAGTTGTTGAAAACAAAGGCTTGGCCTGGGCTTAGCGAAGTACTTCCATTAATAATAAATGGCCCGGTCGGTGTGTAAGCAGATGAAAAAGTGAATGTAACCGCATCCCCACTACAAATTGCAGACTTATCTGCCGAAATTGAGACTACCGGTGTAGCCGCAGAAATTGTCGAAATTGTAATAACGTTGGATTTTAATGGTGTGGTGGAAGCGCAAACATCATTAGACAAAAGTGTACATTGAATTGTCTCTCCACCCTGAAGGTTTGCACTGGGGTTATAGGTGCTTCCCTGAATTGTGCTGGTATATTCACTGGAATTAACCATAACACCATTCCTCAGCCAAGTATAAGTTGGAACGTTTGTATATATCGGTGAGCTATTATTATCAGTTGCATCGGCAAACATATTCAGCACTTGATTTGAGCTCGTACCATTAAGGGAACAAATTGTTCCGGGGTTGGCAATAGTCAAGGTACCAACAGGAGGCTGAAAGACACCAATCGTCACAGGGCTACTTGAGACACTTGCTCCTTCATAAGCCAATGTTGTGCAATTGAGGCTGGAAGCCATTTGTACAGTAACAGCATCGTTGTTTGACCAATGGGACGCAGCAAAAGTATTGGTGGAACTACTGCTGCTAATGAAGGTACCATTTATGTACCAGTCATAGGTTGGAGCAGTGCCTCCATTAGTCGGAGCGGCAGCAAACTGGATATACGAGCTGCTACAAAGCGGAGATGGAAGTGTGGAAGTTATATGTAAACTCACCGCTGGCGTCAACGGGCTCGTAACTGTGACATCATACTCCACATTAAGGTTGTAACTTAATCCTGGAACGGAATATATGGCTTTAATTGAATTGGCTCCCGGGCTATTCCAATGCATGTCAATTATTCCATCACCCGAATCATTGTCAACAGTATAACTTCCACTTATTTGCCATTGTACAAAAGTGCAATTGGAGCAGTCAAATTCAAATTCATTTTGATTGCCGACACAGTCACTTCCATAGACCCGATCAATAGACTGAGCTTTTGAAGTCACCACTGCTGCAAATAGTAAAGCGATACTTGCTAAACTAATTCTCAAACAGTATACAAAATATTTTATCATGAGATGTCTAATTAATAATGTAGGCAGTACTATTTCATTTGATAATTGTAGCTGTATCTTTTAACGATATTCAAGTTCGAGTCCATTATATAAGAGAGTCGGTTAAAAGTATCATACTGATAGTAGGTTATTTGGCCATTAGAATCGGTCTGGCTTGTGATTCCCACAAGAGGCTGGTAGGTGTAGGTGGTAACCAGTACAGGTTTTCCAAGTGCAGCGAGCCCCGTTCGTATTTTATTGAGCTCAGTGCGTATCTGATCGTCTGTGTATTTACCCGCATTATTCAACATACTCAAGTTGACAAACCCAGAAACAGTGGCATAATCTGAGCCAACCACTTCCACTACTGGATGGGTTCCACTGTAACCCCACAAGTAAACATGAACTACGTCGTTCGCTTTTTGAAGCTCAATAATGTTGCCATGGCTGTCGTAATTTTTAAAGACAATGCGTGTGTCTTGTGCGGTCATTCCGGCCTGCAACGATTGAATAGACTGGGGGAGAAAACTGGCGCCGTTCCATTGCTGATAATTGGTAGTCTTCGACTCGAGAAAAATGTTGTTCATCAAAATACTATCCTGAACAACTGGAGCAATAATATTCTGACTGACCATTTGATCATAGACATTGCTTGATCCACCAACAACCGAAGAGGAAAAATCGAATGGGTACTTAGTCCGTGTCTCTGTTAAATCCCCGGTGCTGTTTACAAGAGTTTGATCTGTGGGTGATGTGTGAGCTCGAGCACCATAGGTGTATTTGGCAATGCTTCCATACACGTAATTGGTCGTACTTACAATGCTTTGTGTGCCGTCAGGCGAAAAGAGGTAGTTCGAGGTTTGCGTTGGAAGGATTACGAGTTGAGTTGCATGCATGTCTATTGAATACAAATAATACGGGTATTGATAGGTGTTATCAAAACAGCCGTCCTCGCCAACCGTCAACAGAGATCTAGCGGGGTCACCTGGCAACAAGCACCAATGATAGTCATCCAGTATATCACCATCTGGATAATCCGTAAGTTGGGCAACATGCATTCCGGTGTAATATTGATCAGACAGGAAAGATGAATAGGTATTTACCGTTTCACTCACGGGAATAAATTTTCCATTTACATTTTTGTAATCGATCTTGCTTGATAAACGTGGGATGTAATTGCCTAAATCTAATTCTAAAGGATCGCAGTAAACAAACCCATCGCCATTATTAAAAACACCTTCTGTATCTGGAAAGGGTGGAACAAACGGCGCATGAAATAATGGAGGCGGAACATTATAGTTATATACTGTTTTGCCAACACTTCCACCGGGATCACCGTTGTATTCGATGACTTTGCTATAGAAAACCGGCGGTCCATTATCTGCTGTTAAAGGTAACATTGGAGATGATGTTATAAGTAGTCTGCCACCAGGTATCACTGAATTAGCCTGAAATACTCTGCGAGTATAGCCGTATAAATCCTGGTCTATTACCCTCGTAATTCCAGTGTCATATTCATAGGTCTTATAGCTTGCTAAAGTATTATCACTAGTATAGTTACTTATTTGCCTGATTCGAAAGCCCCCAACATTTCCATAAGAGTTAACCCCCGCTATGCTGTATCCGTAGGCAAAATTTGGTTCAAAATCGAAAACAGTCTTTCCTCCAGTTGGATAATTTATTTGATTAAGCATGCACGCGCTAGCATAATTGTGATCGGGATCCCTGTTGCCAACTACAAAACCAGGGATTGTAGCATCAGGTCCAAGGCATTGACAGCTAACGTCCATAGGAACAAATCTGGAGGGAAGCAGAGAATTGCTTTGACTACCGTTGTAATAACCCCAATAATCTACATTAAATCTATAAGGTATCTGGTCAGGGGTCGCCTCTTCCGGACGGAACGGCAATTCCAGTTGGTTATAAGAAAAATTGTAATTTTCGACAGCCTTCGAATCACTCCCACCGACAGACACTCCATTCAGCATCAACCTCTTATTGTTTGCGTAACCACCCTGAACGCCGCCGGAATACGATTGATTAAAAGTGAATGACTTGAGTTGTTGACCAGACCAGCGGTCATAAACAGTTAAATTAGTAATGCGGTAAGGGCAGGCACTTACTCCCATATCCTGTCTGTCTCCCGCCACAGTGAACTTCACAACACTGTTGGAAGAAATAATGCTGTCCAACAGCCTTTCAGTTGAATTATTGGTGCTCGAAATGAAATTGCTGAATTGATACGATGCTACGAAAAATGTACTGTTGCCATTTGGCGTGGGATAGCCCCCCTCATCTACTGATGAGACAAACGACTGAGTTGTATAAGCGTTAGCTACATTTTTATAGACGAAACGAATTGTATCTGCTTTATCCGCGCTCACAATACTGGTTAGATCCCAGGTTTGGGCATAAGTATTGAGAGCCTGAAGGTTGAATGTATAGATTACTCCTGTTTCATCCGTAATTACAAACCCCGCTCCTACAATAGAATTTGATGTTATAGCATCAATCTTAACACCACTGTAGGGGGCCTTAATTAATTTATTAGTGAGAAAATCGTAACGAAATGCACCAGACTCCCCATTTGGCAATTGAAAATTATAGCGATCAGACTGCCAGTCATACGACGTTAATTCAAGGCTTACCTGACCTCCAAAATCTCGGAAATTTTGCAAGTTGTTACTTAAATTATTTACACTATCCCTGGCCCTATTAAAAGCAGCAGTAGTTTTGTAAGTGGGTTTATTCGTGCCATCTGGTTTAGACAAAATGGTTGCTGCAACAAACCCTCCAGCATTTAGTACCCACCCAAGACCAACTGTTGATGCTATGTCATCCACTTTTATGCCGGCAGCATGATAGGAAATGCTTATTGGCAGTTCAAGCTTCCGTGATTTTACTGTGTAGAGAGGTACGCTTATCGACGGTACACCAGTACTATAATCAACAGGAATTTCTCCATACCGTAAAAAATTCATTACGGCAGGAGAAGGAGGAATAACAGTTGGTAATTGATAGTTATTGCTCTGTGCATAGTGATGCCCAATAGGAAATATGGCAAGCGCGATGATGCCAGTAATAATGTTCTTCATAATTCAGGATTAACGCGTAGGTGGGTTAAAGCAATCGGAATTTTTCGAGGTGCAAACTTAACAGTTCATCAAGAAGTACCAAACAAGCCATACCAAAGCTTTAGAGAGAGTTCCCACTTTTTTCTGCAATTGCTAAGAATTGTGCGAAAAATATTTTAAAAAAACGGTGGCTTCCCATTGTTTTTATCCTGTGTTTTACAGGCGGTATTGGCAATGTACTAAGTCAAACTCAACTTGGACTCAGCGCTGCTTCCGTTACGGCTTTGTCGTAACATTTCTTTACGAATTCGTAACCCTCAAAATCAATCCAGTCGATCAATTTTGGAAGTAAGCGGGTTTTTGAATCGTATCAAATTTGGCTCTATGAGTTGTACGTCACCATCAGCCAATTCTATTAGCGCCGGCACTCCTACGACTTTTTAATAATCCAGTGTTTCAATATTGGAACACAGTACGAAGCTATAAAAATTCCTACCTGATCAAAAAGTTTATGGATTAGCATGGCCTCAGCGGTAGAAAATCGAGACGGTTCTCTCCTATTCCGACACAAAAAACCTCGCGACAAGTAAACACCTGTCAGCAATTCACGCATCTGTTCTTGAAGTTGTGCTCTTTTCGCTTTTGTGAAGCCGTTGCTTTCAAAGATCGCAAGGAGCTTTGATCAAGCGTCAGGTTCCCATATTTTTCATTTGGTGTTAGACCCTCAAGTGAAACGTGAGGACGAGAGTTGAAGTCGTCAACTATCCATGGGATGAGTTTTTTCAAGTGGTTTCCATCCGAGACCGACATCCTGTACAAATAGTTGTATTTGATCACCTTGTTGTGGGCCTCTATCAACGAGTTTGAGCACTGTACGTCGATCATTGCTCTTTGATGAACAACAGAGACGTCGATTGTTCTCAGGTACTCCTTCAAAGAATTTTCTGGGCCGCCGTCAGTGATCAACAGAATATGTTCCTCTTCATTTTTCGAGTTTTTCGTGGCCTCCCCTATCGTCTCGCGCCGGATCAAAGCACTTACTTTGTCGGAAATTCTCCACGATAGGATTTTCCGTGAAAAATTATCGACGACTAAGTAGATGAAATATGCGACATTGTCGATTGTAACAAACCGTGTAATGTCGGCATGCCAGATTTGATTCGGTCGTTCTGCCCGGATCCCTTCTGCCCTTTTCTTCCGCCGGTCGTTGGGCCTTGGTCTTGCGATGCCCAACCTCTTGGAGTATTTGTACCATGTGTTCAGACTCAAGGGGAGTGATCCGTCTTTCAGAGATTCAAATGCAATGGACGAAATCGGCCAGTACCGGTTAACCGGATCAATGAGTTTGTCCTTCAAAAGTTTGATTTCTAGACTTGAGAGTTGGGTAGGATAAATCCGATTGCAGGTGTTTATTATAGAATGAAAACAACTGGTATAGGTTTCGATACTCCATTGGCGATAGGTGGAAACGGAGATGTTGAACACCCGAAGTGTTCGGACTAATCCGATTGTATTCTTCACACGATCAATTGTTTTGACCACTTGCAATTTCACGGCATGGACGTATTTGTGAAATTTCGGAACGTTGTGTACGAGCTCAAGGAAGAATTTGCACAGACGCACGTATGCAGAGAAAACCCGTTTTGCTTTCGTATTGTTGGCAAAAGATCGGATCAGCTCATAATCTTGGGATGCCTTCAAATTCAGGTCAAATGATTTGTACTTATCGGCAGGCTCATGCTTCCAACGCCAGATATTGGAACGCGGAATTAGTGCACAGATTTCTTGTGCAAGAAGGTTCGCGCGCGCGAGACATTTAAGTTCGGAGTGATAGGAATTGTAGGTCAACACAATGCAATGTGTCGATTTCCGTCTAAATTGAGAGTTGTTTCAATATTGGAACAATGAATTGTAAAAATCTCGAGTTACTGCCGGTGCTAGTCGGCTTTGCAGCCCTGAGTGAATTGCTGTAACATTGGTACGTGAAATCTACGCAACGAATCGGGTTGATACTGACGCTGGTATTTGTTCTACCGGCTGTTTTCTTCTCGGTCTACGAAATCTCATCGTTGAACCGGGATGAAAGAATGATTCAGGATGTTTACCGCAAGCAACTTGATGCTATTTTATTCTCCGTAAATCAATACTCTGACGATGTTCTGAATAGCTGGATTGCAAAGGTGGAAAGCGGATGGATCGAAAAGGTTCCTGGTCACACGCCAAAAAAAATCAAGAACCTGCTGACCTTCAATTCTTCCTTGGTGGCTGTATTTATTAGTGACCCGCCTTACGGGGCCGCAAATGGCGCTGTCTTTTCGCTTACCGACTCATCGAAAGAGCACATTTCGGCAATCAATGAAACTTTGAGTTCAGGTGCTGAGAATATTCGACAGTTAGTAGAATATAAAAAAGACGGGTTTCAAAAATTGCAGTCTCTTCCTTATCGAGACAGTGCAAATAACGACCTGCGGTGCCTCGCCTTTGTAGTGGGCGACCAGCCTTCTCAATTCTCCATAGCGGGTCTTCTTGTCGATCCAAATATTTTTATTCAGGAAGTAGTGGGGCCGCGCCTTCAGATCATTGCAAAAGACCAATTCATACTTTCAGTCTTTAAAAAAGGATCACCCGCATCGATCTATTCTACGTTGGCGAGAAACGGGGACACGCTCAAAGCGGAAGCACACACGAAAGATCTGTGGCTACTCCCCGACTTTACTATCGGCATCCGAGCCAACGGCACTTCGATACAAAGTTTGGTGGACAAGCGAACAACCACCAACCTTATCTTGCTGCTATCTCTGGATGCGGTACTGATTGTTGCTGTGATTCTTGTTTTCAGGAATGTGAAGCACGAAGTCCAGCTGGCACAGAACAAAGCTGATTTTGTTTCTAATGTTTCGCACGAGATACGAACGCCACTCGCACTCATAAGCATGTTTGCTGAAACGCTCGAGATGGGGCGTGTAGGATCGGAGGAAAAAAAACAGGAATACTATTCTATCATCACGAAGGAAACGCACCGTCTGTCGGGGATTGTGAACAAAATCCTCAGCTTCAGTCAAATAGATGCCAACAAAAAAAACCTTGTTTTTCGAATTGTTGACATCAATGCAGAAGTGAACGGGATATTAAAAACCTATGATTTTCATCTGAGAAGCAAGGGATTCGGCTATACTTTCATTCCGGGTGGTGAGGTTTCTGTTCAGGCTGATGATGAAGCTTTTGCGGAGGCCGTCATCAACCTGATTGACAATGCGATGAAGTACAGCCCTGATAAAAAATTCATCGAAATCACTTCCGGAATTGAAAACGAATATGGCTATGTAGCCGTAAAAGATCACGGTATCGGGATCAGCAAGATGGACCAGAAACATATCTTCGACAAATTCTTCCGCGTGTCGAGCGGCGACCTTGCCAAAAGTCTGGGCACAGGATTGGGACTGTCTCTCGTGAAGCAGCTTACGGAAGCCCAGCATGGGCACGTCACCGTTTCAAGCGCGCCTGGAAAAGGATCTGTGTTCACATTGTATTTTCTATTAAAGAAAACCGAATCATAATCGATGGCCACCATACTCATCATTGAAGACGAGCCGGCTATGCAACTTGGCCTCCGCGACAATCTGGAGTTGGAGAACTACACCGTGCATATCGCCAGCGATGGTGAGGCAGGCTTGGCCCACTTGAAGACTGGAACTTATGATTTGGCATTGTTGGATGTTATGCTTCCGAAACTTTCAGGCTTCGATGTTTGTAAGATGGCTCGTAGCGCAGGCATTCGCACGCCAATCATTTTGCTTACAGCGCGTGGTGAAGAAATAGACAAAGTTGTGGGTCTCGAGTTGGGTGCGGATGACTACATCACCAAGCCATTCAGCATCCGGGAACTGTTAGCTCGCGTGAAGGCCATCTTGCGACGAAACCAGCCATCGGTGGCTCAGACTGCGTCACTGGTGACAATCGGCCGCTTAGTCATCGACTTCGACGCATTTCAGGCGGAAGAAAACGCCCTCGAAATAAAACTCTCACACAAGGAATTCGAGGTGCTTGCATACCTGGTCAAAAATAAAAATCAGATCGTCAGCCGGAATGACCTGCTAGAAAACGTGTGGGGTTATGGTGAGTCGATCACAACTCGAACGGTCGACAACTTCATCGCTCGATTGCGTCAAAAAATCGAATTCACTCCCAACCATCCCAGGATTATCCTGACTGCCCACGGCTCCGGCTACAAATTGGTGCTGTAGCTTTTCACTCCTTGTCGCCTTGTGACAACTTGTTACAAACGTTTACCATCTGGTGACATCTTGCACACGAGGCATCGCGTTATTTGAACTGTGAATCAAAATCACTTCAACAAAACAAATAATGCCATGAAAAACAAATCAAAGATTCTTGCAGGGTTGGTGGTAGCGCTGATCCTGGCATGTGGTGCAGCCAGTGCACAAGTCAACGGTCCAGCCGTAAAAATTCTGCCTTCTACTGAAGACGGTGTATTGAAAGTTATGTATGCGTACAGCAGCAGCGAACCTATAAAGATCAGGTTCACAGATGCACAAAACCTAAACCAGGTTGATTATATCGGAGGTGAGAATTTCCCCAGCGGATTTTCTAAAAAATACGATATCCGGAACATCGAAGTCGACGCGTTCTGGATCGAAGTGAAATCTTCAAAACTCTCGGTTGTCTATAAAATGACGGCTCAAAAGGACGGGACCTATCACCCACTCCTGGAGAAAACGACCTATTACCATGATTTGGTAGCCGCTAACAACTAAATGGTTTAGTTGTTGTTTAGGAAAGGAGGTGGCCTTCACACAGAGGCCGCCTGCCTTTTTTTCAAATCAATGGTGTATTTTTGTAATTAAAAATAAGTTTTTGAAATACGTTGGCTCTATTCTTCTCCTATTCCTATTGCTTTCGGCGCCGTCTATAGCGCAGACTATCAATTTAAGAGGGACTTGGAAATTTCATATCGACGACAATCATACCTGGGCTTCGCCGCAATTTGACGATTCGGGTTGGAAGAATGTATTCGCACCTTCGGCTTGGGAAGACGAGGGCTTTAACGGGTATGATGGCTTTGCATGGTACCGAAGAAAATTTGACGGCAAACAACTCAGCAAAAAGGAAAATTATTACTTGCGGCTCGGCTACATCGATGACTGTGACGAGGTGTATGTGAATGGCAAACTGATCGGTTTCTCAGGGCGCATGCCACCGCGATTCAAAACTTCTTACAACACAGAACGAAGGTATCTGTTGCCGCCGGAAGTGATCAATTTTTCGGGTGAAAACACAATTGCAATTCGCGTGTTCGATGTTATGCAAGGTGGTGGAATTGTAGATGGTGAGCTCGGAATTTTTCAGCAGGAAAAAAACAAACTTATGGTCGTAGACTTGCAGGGTGTTTGGTCTTTCACACCTAGCGAGAACAAAGATCCGATCCGAAATAAGAATGAGTGGAAAAAAATCATGGTACCAGGCCCATGGGAGCATCAGGATTTTCAGGACTATGACGGCTTTGCCTGGTACAAAAAGACATTCATTCTTCCTCCAGAGGTTTCAAAGGCCGGCTTAGTGCTTGTGCTTGGAAAAATCGACGACTTCGATGTCGCGTATCTGAATGGGAAAGTCATCGGCTCAACAAACGATCACAGACCATATGGTCGCAGCGAGTCTTATGAACAGACACGCATCTATGACATTCCGGCTGCGTCATTAAAAGCCGGTGAAAACGTGATAGAGGTGCTTGTGGAAGATATGGGAAACATCGGTGGCATCTACGAGGGACCAGTTGGCATTACCACTCATGCGAACGCTAAGAAGATTCTTGAAGATTGACGTTGTCCTCTCGGCAAACAAGCTCAACTCCTGATCTGTAAGTAAGTCTCAAATGTTACTCGGGGAATTCAACATCAAATGAGCTGACTTCGCTCCCATCGGTGTTGACGGATGTCAGCCTTGGCTCATCGAATTTTTTAAACAGCACACGTGATTTTGTGTGAAACCCCCTGAGCATCTGAATAAAATGACCGCCTTTCGTGTCGTAGATGAGGTCTGCCTTACGTGTGATTAGATTCATGACGTGCAACTTGGAGCGAGCAGTGAACACAAGGAATCTATCGGGTACGTATCCCGGTTTGTCCAGTAAGGTTGATTCCTCGGTCCCATTGACAGGGAATATTCTCATAGCCTTGGTCGGGTTGTCGTTTTCAAAAGAATAGATGCCGCTTTTCTTACCGGCGTTCATATGAAACAAGATATACTTTTCACTGATCTCAGAGAGATTGTCGATTCCCAGGGCATTGAGTTTGGAGAGTTTTGTAGTCTTCCCGTCGAGGAGGTCTATGGCATAAATGTCAAATCTGCGCGCGTCTGTTGTGCCCTTCGTCTTGCTGCTGTTGTATTGTTTGGCAGAGCAGTACAGCACCGCATCGCCTTTGGCGGAAAATATCGCTTCGGTAACCAGCTCGCCGCCGCGCGTTAGTTCCTGCACACCGGAGCCATCGTTATTAGAGACATATACAGCACTTTCACCAAATCTTTTTTTGAAATATTTAATGAATACAATTTTTTTTCCATCCGGTGAATACCGGGGGTTTGAGAATATCCCATCGCTCGATGGCTTCAGGATTGGCCTGGGAGAAGTGCCATCAGCATTTATCTCAAATACGGTGGTGGCGCCATCACGTGTGCTCAGCAACAGCACTTTCTGGTCGTCGGGGGAAATATCAAAGCTTTCGATTTGGTCGCGGTTGTTATGCGAGCGATGATCGCCGCAACCTAGGAGGATAACAAAGATCAAGAGGTACGTCGCTCTCATACGAAAGTCAATTACTTCATTTTGGTGGAGATTCCGACACTCTTGTCAGCCTTTTTTCTAGTACAACCAATAAATTTTAATACCCCGATTATCAGTCTCTGAAGTTGGTCACAGTTATCCAAAATTACAGGTCACCATGGAGCCTTAGGACAAAGCTTCTGTCAATGAGTGATTCTATATCAATTTCCTTTCACAACAAAGACAAAATCGCTACCCAGTTGGTCGGAGCCGAACTTTCCAAATTGGGGTGCCGTCTTCAGTGTTTCGACAAAAGTCATCAATTCGCTCAATGTTAGAATTCCGTCTCCACCCATTCCTTTTCAAGGGCTCAATCATTTGTTTTGCAAACGGAGAGTTTCTTCCGGCAATACCATCAGAAACATACCTCTTGCCAGCATTAATTCCTTGTTTCATTTATAGAATCGAGCCAACCTACCACAGATAGCCTTCTAAAAGATTAACTACTTCGAAACAAAGATCAAGAACCCCGCCATTCCTAAAGCCAGGTAGACTATCCCTGAGATGATAAAACTTAGCAACGTTCTCCAAAACACAGATGACTTTTTGGTAGTGTTAAAAAATTGGGTAAGCGTCCAAAAAGTGAGGAGGCCAAGGCCAAGATTAACAAAATCCGAAAAACCTTTCAGATCACCAGTTCCATTTAGCAAGTAATAAGACGGAAATAGCAGGATGTTTACTACCAGGCGCTGCCCTGTAAGAAAGGCATTGAGTACAAGATGTTCTATAAAATTGTAACCCTTTTTTCGGAATGATAAGAATGTACCAAGTGTAAAGACGGGAAGTAAAAACAGTGATACAATTGAGTAGTGACCACTTACCCAATCACTGAATTCATTAAATGATCTCCGAATCTCCTCTGCCTTACTATCTGTGCCATTGACCTGGAATGCCTGGCCAAGCATACTGATGTGAAAATAATGAGAGAGTAGTCCTAAAATCCCGGCTAATACAAGAATCAACGAGATGGGCTTAAAATGCTTAACCCGTTTTCCTTCAATGTACTCCCTGATTGACGTTCCGGGACGTGTGAAAAGTTCTTTTATTGTAAAAAATATTCCCTTTTCAAGATGCAGCAGACCGTGTTGAAGATCGTGCACCAGAAAATGGATATTCATTTTATGCGTTTCAGCAGGCTGACCACATTGGTTACAATATCGACCTTCAAATTCAGCGTTACAATTTTTACAAGCTATCATAGAGATTGAAGAATCTTAAAGGTAAAACATTTCGCTTTTTAATTGTATGCCTGCCAGCAAACTTTAAAGGGACTTCCTTTCGACTATACCATGGTAGTAGGTTCGGATACAATATTTAGATGCAAAATCAGAAGATTCCACTTTGCCCTATCAGTGTACACATTTGAATAAATAAACTGAGCCATGGCCTTGATCCAACACCATTGGCCAATTTTTCTTAGGTTTTTTAGATTAGATGGTTCTCGCTCCGAAGCTGAGAGACTATAATAGAACGAGACCTCTGAAACGTACTGAACAGGTCACTGAATTAGGAAAGTGTTCGGCAAAAGAAAATTTATAATTGATGAATTGTATTCAGGCCAGGTATTGATAAAGGAAACCTTAATTATTCTTCATTTATTATAAGTTCAACCACTTAGACCCAATGGGCACACCCAAACCCGTGCAGGCATCCCATCCCTTTCCGGCAGTATATCCTTTGTTTGTTGAAGTAGTGATATTATTTCCGCTTACAATATCACGGCAGGCGGAAGAGTTATTATATAACTCATTGTGAATAAATCCAGCATTTTTCCCTTGACCTTCATTGATACGTGCAATTAATCCAGCAATAAGCGGGGCCACGGCACTTGTACCACCAATAACAAGTTGATTCCCATCTACCAAAACTTTATATCCTGTCGCAGGGTCTGCATCTGCAGCCACATCAGGAACTCCCCTTCCTTTTGAATTTGAACTAACCGACATGGGAACATTGGCGTTCTGCTGGTATGATGGCAAGTCGAATACACTGCTCACGCCTCCACCCGTTGCGCTGTCAGCACTCTCATGCCAGACAGTTTCCGTTTCAATTGTATTGCCGAGAGTCATCAGCCGCGTACCCCCACAAGCGAGAACATATGGACTTGACGCAGGAAAATCGACATGAGCAAGACCATCACTTACACCATCACTAGAACCTCTGTCTCCTGCTGCAGCACACACAGTAATTCCAAGCGATGCTGCAGCCTGGAATGCACTATTGAAAGCATCCAGCGACTGCGATGTCCAATCACTCTCTGAGGCGCCCCAGCTAATGGATAATACGTCAGGCTTATTTTTTGAATCATGTATGGCTGTATTAATTGCATCCAGAAAACCTTTATCTGTATTGGGTGCGAAGTATACAGCCAGCAAAGCGTCGGGCGCAACAGCACCGGCTACTTCAATATCAAGCATCACCTCACCATCGGCGCTATCTGGAGAACTTGGGTCGTTAACTCCCCCATCGACAGATACTGCGACAACCTCGGGAGTTTTCATTCCGAGATTTGAAAAATAATTTGAAATATCCTGCTCGCGATACCCACCCGCCAGTTCGATGATGCCAATACATTGCTTCTTACCGGAAGTCGACGAAGGGAAATCGTAGATATCAGCTAACTGATTAGGATAATAGGAGTTCATTAAATCCTTTGAAAGTGAAGGCCTGAATAACTGAAATTTAGGTGTGGCGATTGGTCGATTATCAAGACCGAAAATACCATGAATTATATTTTCTAATTCTTTGGGAATACAGATTGGCCCTGAACGCCCGCGAAAAATTTGCCCATTAGCCGATGAGTAATTTTCAAGTTCAACTCCAAAAACTTTTTCATGCTGAGCGATAGTACCACGAAGTTCAACTGTTCGTTGCGCAACTCCTATTTTACTTATACTCAATCCCGAGTGGTGAGCAAATTTTATTACTTTCTCTATGTCAGAAGCTAACGCCCCATGCTTGGATTGATATTGCCTAGGCAAAAGTGTTTTAAATTTTTTGTATTGACCAACTTCGGTCAAATCGGGAAGAGGTGTTCTTGGCCTTAGACAAACCGAGAGTGAGATTGGCTCCCCTTTGTTTATCCCTCTGATCTTTTCATTTCGAGAAGCCGACTTATGACTTCCCTTTAATTCAACGTAACCCGGGCTCATGAATCAATTGATTTTAAATCTATATCAAACAGTTCTATGTCGAAGATTAATTCTTTCATTGAAAGTCATGGCATCATAGTCTCTTTATCTTGGAGATTAAAATAAAATTCTCCTGTTATATTCGAATTGTCCCATGTGTATTGCTTTTCTCCTGAAAGTCGAAGCACATTTATCCTTACCTCCTTGAAGACCTGTTCGATTGACAAGCCCGGTATTTGAATTGCCTTTATCAATTCTTGTGTATACAATCCATTTTTTCCAATGCCATCAGAAGCTGTGGATCCAGGCGCTGTGGAGTAGGCAATGAAGGAGCCCCTTCCACTCTTCATTTCAGCCAAGCCACTCCCTATGGTTCGCATAGCTTGAGGAAATGAATTATTTCTGCATGCATCCAGGATTAAAATATTCATTCGCGAATTGGATCGTTCCATGTTACCCAAAATAATTTTCTGAACAGGAAAACATTGACGAGGGATATCATCTTCATATTCAATGCTCGCATCGATCGGTACAAGGTAATTTTCTCCATCATTTTGCAGCCCATGTCCAGAATAATATACCAAACCTATAGTTTGATCTTTAGGGCCGTTTACTAATTTATCGTGAAACTTCAGGAAACCACTTCGTATTTCTATATAAGTGGCATCTATAAGACTGATCACTTCAAAGTTCATTTTTTTTAAAACTGACGCCATGTCCGTAGCATCGTTTATCGGATTTCGCAGAGAAGAGACACGTTTATATTTTGAATTCCCGATAACGAGTGCGTAGCGTTTTTCATTTCTGTACATATCGAATAACGCAGTTTTACTATCTGAGGCAGGTATATCTTTTTTCACATCAATTATCCTCGAGGCAACAGCTGGCATTTTGTGGTCCTTAGGGCTTGTCGTTGCTATGGCTTCCTTGACCTGCTCAAGTTCCTTCGTAATAGATGCTCTTTTGACAAGTGTATATTTCTTAATCCCGATATTCGCAAACCAGCTTTCCCAAACACTCATTAAGTGATCCCACTCCAGATCTTTTTCGCGGGGAGCCGCCTCCATCAAAACAATTTCCAGATCTGGAAATTCATTTTTGACCTGAAGTAATTTATTTTGCTGTCCAACGATAGGATACCCATCGGTAAGAATAAAAAGATAATTATTGGTGAGGGTATCCCTGGAGTAATCAGTTTTCAAGTCCTCGTAAAAATATTTCCAGATATCCGCACCATTATAATCGGTCGGAACCTGGCTATATACAGCTTGGTGATAAAGTGTGTCCAGCGTTGCAAAAAAACTCCTTCGCCTTTCTTCTTCACGCGCTTTGCGTTCAACCAGATTTAGGGCGGCCATATTTACATAAAGCCTATCTTCAAATGCGTTGCGGTTTAAGCCTGCACCAAGTTGAGGAGCAATAACTATCCGGATTTCATCTCTTGATTTTATGTACAACTCCTTCCGAACCTTTTCCTCAAAAAGAGAATACAGGCTTTTGATGATCTGTTTATCACGCTCAGGCTGATGGTCCTGAACGATCAGTCGGTCAGAAAGGTCCAATAGAATGATGTAGTTATTTTTTACTCGTAGCGAGTTTTTTCTGTGCTCGGGCTTTGGAATCTTACAAGCTGAAACGAGAATCACTAATGTGCTCAGAAGAATAATCTTACTGTGTTTCATATCGTGAATAATTATTTAATCAGATAAAATTTAGAAACGGGCGTCGACTGGTAACTTTCACAGTACCAGCTTTAATATCATTTCGCTCTTCAAATTCTTTTTTAAGAATTAAGCATTTTTCTTTCACCTCCTTCATATTGGAAGGAATCAAATAAGCAATCCATCCTGACGTAAACTGGTCGATGTACTTTTTCAAGTTTCCGTACATCACGGTGCTGGCGTCTTCGCGATAGTCGGCGATTTTATTTTTAATAGCCGCAACGTCAAGAATTCCCAATTTCAATACTTTTATATCTCCCTGAAGATGCTTGATAATTTTCTTGAGATTATTGGTGATCTCCTTTTTATCCCATTCTCTAAGCAGGGAATCCAACAGAATGCTCCAAATGATGTACACCAGAAATCCGAGAAATAAAATAATGTAGAAAGTCGGGCTTTGATGCCACGCAATCGCTGGAAGGCCCATCAATGATTTTGCGTTCTCAGTATTATTACTAATAATCATTGCTAGCAGAAAATCAACGGCAAACGTAACGGCAATCAGCATTGAGAGATAAGCCAATTTCACTTTGTCTTTCATTTCCAAGATGATGTGAAAGGCCCAACCAAAAGCAAAAAATACGAACGGTACCACAAAAAGAAGGTAGTTATATTGAAGTGCTTCTGCTAGCTCATAAGCTCCTGGCATGATGCTTCCTGTGCCTTCACCCCTGGCGATCCGTTCGGCAATACCTTCAAAATCTACATACAGCGCTTTGAACGTTGCTGATATGTAAAAGAAGAATAGGTACACTGACAGCATAGCCAACAGAAATAAATTGAGCACGAACTTAAGTGTGCTGAAACTTTCGTTTTTCAAGACCTCTTTATCTTTTGATCGCTTCTCTCTGATCTGCATTAGATCTTTTCTGTACTTGTCAATGTCTTTCTCCTTTGCCTTTACCTCCTCTACAATTTTTGAATTAGCCTCCTCCTTTTTCCTGAGCTGAATTTCTAAAGCCTTTATTTGTTTAACTCTTTCCTTTTTTTCATCGTCGGTATACCCATAGTATTTACTGTCGACTAAATCTCCATTGAGAATCCGATCGAGAAATGAGGCGAATAAATCAGGGTCACCTTTTGCACTCCCTGATTTTTCATAGCCAAAATCATAAAGATTCACTCGATCAACGTGATGAATGACTTTTGGTTCCTCCTCTTTTACTACTTCGCTCGTTTCCATAATGTTGTTGGGTTTTTATTGGGAATTGACAAGACCAAATTACAACCAGCATCACAGCTCGAAAATGGATTCTCTTCGAATGCAGATTATTTTACTGTGATTGACCTTACAAGGCAATGAAGTGCTTTTATCTGCGGTAATGATTTTTTTCGATTATCGACCAACGAACATATTATTCGGCAGTAGTAAAAACATATTGCCAAAAACATTGTTGCTCCTTTTACTTTTAATTGCTCCTTCTGTAATTCAATTAACTACTCGCGTTTCTAGACTAACAATTTTTTAGTATTCGGATTCGTTATTAACTCAGATTCATTTTGGACTGGTATTAGCTCACTAAAATATTTTCTATGAAAAGGATAAGGATTTCAGTTTTGTCTCTATTCATGTTGGCAAATGTTTCAGCTCCTGCAGAGAGTGGGTTCAATTTTGTGCTTCACACTGTAAACACACAAGCGCAGAATGATAAAGTGAAAATTAAGAAGGAAGATCTTCCGGAGGCGGCCAAAAAAACACTCGGTGGTGACAGTTTTAAGGGTTGGGCAATTGTGAGAGTTTACAAGGTAGGCAACGAAGAGTTCGAAGTTGAATTAAGAAAGGGGAGCGCCTTCCAAACTATTCAATTTGATAAAGATGGGAAATTGAAATAGTTAACCCTGTCCTCTTAAGTCTTTCACACGAAATACATTGATTTCCATTCTGACTTTCTGTACATCCGAAACTTGTTAGGTTCGAGACACGGTCGCATCTCTACGACATTCTCAAATCCGTGAATGATGCAAGTAATTGGTAGGATTGTATAACAATTTGCAACGACTAAGTCGTCAATTTTACTTTTAGCAATTAAGAACTCCTGCTCCCCAGCCATGAAAAAATTGATTTTCCTTTCCGTCGTTGCAGCGCTCATTTCATTCAGCATATCAAACGCTCAAGATGATCTGAGCTTATCTATTCAAGTAGCTCCGCCTGAATTACCCGTTTATTCTCAACCACCATGTCCTTATGACGGGTATATGTGGACGCCAGGATACTGGGCTTACAATACTGATGGATACTATTGGGTGCCCGGAGTTTGGGTGTATCCTCCTACTCCAGGGTTTCTTTGGACTCCGAGTTACTGGGCATTTTCCGGTGGCTACTACGGATGGCATTCCGGATATTGGGGAGAGCATGTTGGATTCTACGGAGGCGTAAACTATGGTTATGGATATGGAGGCGTCGGCTTTGGTGGAGGACGCTGGGAAGGCCGCTCATTTCATTACAACACTGCAGTGATGAACGTCAACACTACGGTGATTCACAATACATACGAAGACCGTACAGTTATTAACACAGCAAACAATCGTACAAGTTTCAACGGTGCGGGTGGTATTTCATCACGACCCACCAATGAAGAGCAAACAGCCATGCATGAAAGACATGAGAATCCGACCGCTGAACAAACCTCTCATCACTTGAATGCTGGAAAAGACAATAATCAATTGGCTACTGTCAATCACGGGCACCCTTCTACAATGACTGTGAAGTCTGTCAAAGATGTAAGGATCAATCAAGAAGGTCCGGTCTCCAAGCCAATGCCTTCCAACAACCCAGAACCTGGCAGGACCAGAGAACATGAAGAGCATACCGCCAAGCCAAACTCAACCTCTGCAATGCCGGCTATTCGACCATTGGAACATCCACGTGTCAATCCATCAGAACAACATGTGAACCCCAAAAGACAATCTGCCAGTCCGTCTACGCCTCATGTAAACCCTCGTCAGAGCCAACCAAAGAGTGGGAAGAGAAATTAAATCTCCCAAATTAATAATGACTTCATTGGAGCCCACTCAAATAATTTGTTGGCAACGCACTCAATTTGAGGTTAGCTTTATGCTATGAATGAAAACAAAATCACAACATTGTTTCTTGATATCGGTGGCGTGTTGCTGAGCAATGGATGGGGCAATGAAGCGCGCGGTAAAACTATCGCTCATTTCAACCTGGACGGCAATGAAGTGAATGAGAGACATCATCTGACATTCGATACTTATGAAGAAGGCAAACTGACACTAAGTGAATACTTGAAGCGTGTGGTCTTTTATGAAAAAAGAAGTTTCTCTGAAGATGAATTTATTGAAGTCATGCTCAGGCAATCGTTTGCGTATCAAGACACGATAGATCATTTTAGAAAACTCAAGAAGCTATATCATCTCAGAGTAATTGCAGTGAGCAATGAAGGCCGTGAGCTGAATACATACCGGGTAAAAGAGTTTAATCTGAATGAGTTGTTTGATGTTTTTGTATCTTCCTCATTCGTTCATTTTCGCAAACCCGATCGAGACATATTTCTCATGGCCATCGACATCTCCCAAACTAACCCCGAGCACTCCATTTATATTGACGATCGCCTGATGTTTGTTGAGGTCGCACAATCTTTAGGCATGCACGGGATTCATCATCAGAATTTGAACGCGACAAAGAATCAGTTAGAGAAATTTGGCCTTGCCTTATAATGATTAGACATCTGTTTATAAAGAATGATATGACGGAGCAAAAATATGATTACGGGATGATTGGGTTGGGCACTATGGGCCGCAACCTCGTTTTTAATATCAATGATCACGGATACAGCGTGGCGGGCTTTGATAAGAGTCAATCACAGACGGAATTACTTAAGAAAGAAGCTGCAGGTAGAACCATTTTTGCTACATCACAGCTTGATGAATTCGTAAACGTATTGAAGATCCCGCGAGTAGTTATGATGCTCGTGCCTGCCGGAAGAATAGTAGACGAAGTCATTGACGAGTTGAAACCTTTTTTATCGGGGAATGACTTACTTATCGATTGCGGAAATTCTCACTTTACGGAAACTAATATCCGGATCGCTCTTTTGGCAAAATCCACTATTCACTTCATGGGTGTTGGTATTTCGGGAGGTGAGTCTGGTGCACGTTATGGACCAAGCATTATGCCCGGCGGACCAAGGAATGTCTATGATCGTTTGTCGGCAATGTTAGAGTCTATTTCAGCCAAAGTAAATAATGAGCCCTGCGTTACATGGCTTGGGCCAGGCTCAGCAGGACATTATGTAAAGATGGTTCACAATGGCATTGAGTATGGATTGATGCAACTCATTTCAGAATCGTATCATTTACTGAAAGAAGTCGGTAAGTCTAATAACGATGAAATTCATTCTATTTTTTCAAAATGGAATAGAGGGATACTACACTCCTTTCTTATCGAAATCACAGCTGATATTTTTGTTCAAAAAGATGAACTCACCAAAAATCATCTTATCGATATGATCCTCGATAGTGCTCATCAGAAGGGCACCGGCGGATGGACTTCAGAAGATGCAATGAGTTTGCAGGTACCAATTCCTGTCATCGATACCTCTGTTTCTATGCGCAATTTGTCTGCCTATAAAAAGGAACGAGAGTCAGTTCAGCAAAAACTGACACGGCCAGAAACGAAATTCAACGGAGACAAAAATAAATTGATAGACTGGCTTGAGCAAGCGCTTTACTTCTCGATGGTAACTACATATGCACAGGGAATGTCTTTGCTACAAGTTGCTTCCAAGGAATATAAATATGACTTGAAACTGGAGGACATTGCAAGAATCTGGAGAGGCGGTTGCATCATTCGAGCCTCTTTGTTGGAAGACATTCGTATGGCCTTTTCCCAACAGCCCGATTTATCGAATCTATTTTTGAA